>WARP01000223.1_pt1 | contig 91096 bp, 73 predicted proteins | sample 4769151 | NCBI WGS metagenome assembly WARP01 (sample SAMN08893023, study PRJNA449175) | gut metagenome | isolation source: rumen sample fed with dry roughage | host: cow | place: India: Nagpur | collected 2016
TCAACAACCCTTCATCGTTGGGTACAAAGCCTTTCGCTATGGAGCTACAGTACAATGCTCCAAATGTGAGCGGAGCGACAGCCCAGTACTCCGGCAATATCAGTGCCGTAAAATGGAGACACAACGGAGGCGGCGAACAGAGCTACATGGTTATAGTGCCTAGTTCTGCACTAGACTCAATGAACCTTGGGACTATGGGAGGATTAGTTTCGCGTGCAAAGAATAGCGAAACCGATAATTAAAAAATAAGAGATTATGCAAAAGAGGTTAGCTGTATTGGCATTTTTGATTCTAATATTTGCAAATAGTATTGATGTCTTGTCTCAGGAAAATTCTTTGAAGTGGATTCCGTTCGTATGGCAGAGTGATACCATTTCAGGCAAATTTGTTGAGAAGGCATATATGTACGTCCCGGTTAAGATTGATGATTTGCCTGAAAATTTTACGATGCAGCTTGATCTGGGTACTACAGATACACAGTTTTATGGAAACTCTGTTAAACCATACATTGCAGCATACCCCTCTTTTGCAAAGAAACTGGGATCATATGAAACATATCAGAATGTAATATTCAATGGGATTAATCTTAAGATGGGTAGTAGCAATTTTTTATTTGATGTTTGGCTGCGATCAGGTTTTGGTGAGACTATCCTCCGGGATTCACTTCATACAAGGACAGCAAAACATATTGGAACCATTGCTCCCGATATGTTCAAAGATAAAATCCTGATTATCGATTACAAAACTGCCAGGTTTGCCGTAGCAGAACAATTACCAGCAGAATTTAAAAGCATTTCAGGGGTTACATTTGAAATTATTAAGGGAATGATCATACTCCCGTTTAAGATTAACGGAGTTGTGCATAAGTTGCTGTTTGATACCGGATCCAGCCCTTTTGCATTGGCAAGCTCAAAAAGCAGGGCCTTGGAGATAGCCGGACCGTTAATTATTGATTCATTGAGCGGTCCTTTATGGTGGGGTCAGCAGATAACATTTTACGGACTTAATGTGAACAAATCGGTTGAACTTGGAGTATATAAATTCGGAAAATCAAAAGTCTACTATGATAAAGATGGACTTTGGGAGAGAGATGTTTTTAAGCCATTAAATATATGGGGTTTGGCCGGGAATGGATTATTCCTTGATTGTGTAATTATTTTGGATTATAAGAACAAATTATTTATGATTAAAAAGTAGTAAATAATATCATCGACCCCTTTACTTATCTTTGCACTATGAATACCCGTCAACTTATTTTTCCAACTATTGTTGCAGCAATTATTGCTCTATTGCTGGTGCCTGTGCAGGTGATGCCGGAGAGGGCACTGTTGGTGGGTGAAAGGTTATTTGCGGGTGGAGGATGGGTGCAGATTGTGATGGCATCGGGGTATGCATTTTTGTTAGCCCGATATATGCTGCCAAGGGAGAGCAGGAGTGTGTGGAGGAACAGGTCGTGGATGTTGTTTACCCTCTTTTTCTATGGTCAGCTTGCGCTGGGTATTTTTGGTGATTCATTATTTCTTATGACGGGAAAGCTGCATCTGCCTATTCCGGCGGTGATTATTGCGGGGCCTGTATATCGGTTTAGCTCATGGTTTATGCCGATTCTCTTTTTCTCTGCCATTCTGCTTGCGGGTCCTGCCTGGTGCAGCCATTTGTGTTATTTTGGGGCTCTTGACTCTGCTGCCGCAAGGGTGGGGGCAAAGCGAAAGCGAGCCGGACAGGGCTCTAAAAGAAGGGTGTTCAGGGATTGGATGTGGAGATGGAAACCGATACTTAGGGTGGGGGTGCTGATGGTGGTTGTGGCGGTGGCACTGGTGCTTCGGCTTATGAGGGGAACCGGCGACGGTGTCATAAGCCTCTTTCAGGACACTGCAGCACTCTGGGCGATACTCTTTTTTGCTATTGGTCTGTTGATTATTCTGTTGATTTCTATGAGGCGGGGGATTATGGCTCACTGCACAGTGTGGTGTCCGGTGGGGACGGTGGTAAACAATTTGAAATATATCTCACCTTTCAGGTTTGATGTAAAGAGGAGCGAGTGCACATCTTGTATGAAGTGTATTCCTGCCTGCAACTATGCTGCTATGAACAGGGATTCTCAAGGAAAGCTTGTTATTGGTAATGGTTGTACCTATTGTGGTGACTGTCTTACAACTTGTCCTCACAATGCTCTTGAGTACAGATTCTTTGGGATGAGGGGCGAGAGCGCCGAGAGGCTGTGGATTGTGGTAACAATCATCCTTCACACTCTGTTTCTTGCCATTGCTCGTGTTTAATATCTAAGCTTTCCTGCATTCACAGAGTATCCGCATAATTTCCGGAGTTTTTCCTCCTCGCTCACTGTGTTCGCTGTGGCGGAGACTCCTTCTGTTATGCGGATTACTCTGTGCAAGGGCATGCAGAATATCGAACCCCGGCCGGTTATCCGTCATACCAGCACCTCTGCATAACGCTGTTTTTCTCCTTATTAACACTTTTTGCGGGTGATCTGCAATGTAAACTATGTAAAAAGATTGCCATGTCCCTACCTGAATCAACCGAGACACGAAGGAACCTCCGCCGGAAGCAGCGAAGCGAATGAGGAGGAAAAGTTCCCGAGGGGCTGCGGTTGGCCGGGGAAGGGTGAAGGGTTATCTAGTGCGAATCAATCCCGCTCATCATCGCAAAAAGGTGGTTGAGCATAGGTAGAATCTCTGACATATACTCCTTAACTGCCTTAACGCTGCCGGGCAGGACAAATATTAGGGATTTGCCGGAAACGCCTGCAATACTTCTGCTCAGAAGTGCATTAGGTTTTTCAGCTCCGTATTTTAATCTTATATAGTCCATAATTCCGGGAATCTCCTTGTCCAGTAGCGGCTTTACAACATCAGGGGTAAAGTCTCTCGGGCCGATTCCTGTTCCGCCGGTGGTGATAATTATCTCGTGTCCCTCTGAAACCATTCGCCTGATTTCGGTTTCAAGCATTTGCGGATTATCAGGAAGAAGTTTATAGTCGCAGGAGAGGCTCCGTTTTGTTTCACTGAACCATTTGCCCATTAACTCCTCTGCAAGAGGGCCGCTTAGGTCTTTGTATTCTCCCTCGAATGCTCTGTCGCTGAGGGTTATGACTCCTGCCCTCCAGGTCTTCTTCTTATATGTAAGTTTGTCTCCTGCCCTCATCTCGCCACATTTAAGAACCCTTGCAAATATCCCCTCTTTGGGCATAATGCAGGCTCCGGTGTCGCGAAAGATTGCGCAACCATCACCGTGGCACTTTTTTCCTATCTGAGTAACCTCCATCAGGATTGTGTCGTTCATAAGCTGGTCTCCGGGCATCATCTCGTTAAGAACCATCCCTTTTGTAGTGATGTTCTCGGCAAACTCTCCCCATTTAAACTCCCTGCCTGTTATGGCCGAAAACTTCTCAAAGCTCTCCGCTCCAAGCAGACTCACCTGTCTGTGCCACTTGCCGGCATGGGCATCTCCCGGGATTCCCTCCGGGGTAAGTTGGATATTATCAACGGGGAGTTTGATCTCTCCCTTTTTTACTGAAATGTTTACCGATATTATTTCAAGTTCCATTTTGTATCTCTGTTTTGCTATTTAATCTCCTCTTTGCTCTTTGAGAGGAGTTCAATGTTGGTTATTATCATGTTTTTATCCACCGCCTTGCACATATCGTAAATGGTAAGCAGCGCTACCGATACAGCTGTCAGCGCCTCCATCTCTACTCCGGTATTGCCGTTGCATGAGGCGAACCCCTCGGCAGTGACTCCGTCATCCTGGACGGTGATTTTGACATCGGCCTTATTAAGATTTAACTGATGGCAGAGTGGAATCAGTTCAGGGGTCTTTTTGGCAGCCATTATTCCGGCAATCTGGGCTACTGTTAGCAGGTCTCCCTTTTTCAGCCCGTTCTCCCTGATAAGTGCTATGGTTTCAGGTGAGAGTAGTATTCTCCCACTTGCGGTCGCCTTTCTTGCCGATATGGACTTTGCTCCTACATCCACCATATTTGCACGTCCCTTTTCGTCTGTATGGGTGAGCATTTTGCCGTTTTTAGAATTTTTATCTTCTGCCATAATCATCCTCCTGATATATTATCCACCAATATTATAGAATTTCCCGGTATCATTATGGGAGCCCTTTGCCGGTTTGTTTTTTACAGCCATCTCAAGAGCCTTCTCTGCTCCGTACTCTCTTATGCTGTATCCAAGGTCGCTGAAGAGGCAGGGTTTTACCAATCCGTTTGCCGTAAGCCTTACTCTGTTGCACCTTGGGCAGTCTCCGCCGTCTCCGCCGTCAACTATACCAAACGAGCCGGTATGGAGATCCATCATCTTTATAAATCTCACCTCAATTCCGTTTATACCTGAAAGAGCTCTCTCCTGAGCAAACTTTAGTACGCTTTGAGCATCAGGCTCGTTTCTGTCACTCTTGACTACACAGTTAAGTTTTATTGGGAGAAGCCCGGCACTCTTTGCCGCCTCAATTCCATCAAAAACTTTGTTTATATCTCCGCCTCTGGTAATCTCTCTGTACCTGTCAGGATCTGCAGTATCAAGACTTATATTTATTCTTATAAGCCCTGCTTTTGCAAGTTCCTCTGCGAATTGAGAGAGCAGCTGCCCGTTTGTAGTCATTGAGAGGTCAGTAATTCCCTCAATTGAGGCCAGTCTGCGAACAAGTTCCGTAATCCCTTTTCTAACCAGCGGCTCACCGCCTGTAATCCGCACTTTATTAACTCCATTTGAGACAGCAACTCTTGTAAACTCCTCAATTTCGTTAAATGTCAGAATCTCACTGTGGTCAACAAGGGGAATCCCCTCTTCAGGCATACAGTATGTACACCTAAGGTTGCATCTGTCTGTAACGGAGATTCTGAGATATGTTATTGCTCTTTTGAGCGGATCATACATCATTATTGGTTCCTCCCAATGTGTTTGGAAAACTCCCAGAGAACAACACCTATGCTGACAGATACATTTATTGAGTGTTTTGTTCCGTGTTGTGGTATTTCAAGAACAGTGTCACTCATGTCAACAACCTCCTGACTAACCCCTTTAACCTCGTTTCCAAAAATCAGAGCGTACCTTCTGTCTCTGTCAAGTTTAATATCGTTTAGCATTATAGAGTTTTCAGTTTGCTCAACTGATATAGCTTCATACCCCTCTGCTTTTAGCCTCTTTACGGCATCAGTGCTCTCCTCAAAATACTCCCAGGGAATTGTGTTTTCTGCTCCAAGCGCAGATTTGTGTATTTCAGCAGATGGTGGAGTGGCACAAATCCCGCAAAGTATTATTTTCTCTGCGGCAAATGCATCGGCACTCCTGAAGGCAGCGCCAATATTGTGCTGGCTTCTCACATTGTCCAGTACTATTATTACCGGCAACTTATCTGCTGAAGAATACTCATTTGCTGAGATTCTGCCAAGCTCACTGTTAAGTAATTTTCTGAATTTGCTCATAACTAATTGCAAATATACTCATACCATTTTAAACTTTTTGCCGCCTCAATGGTCAAAGTAAAATAAATTTTACTTTGATGAAACAGAGACAGAAGTACATCCTTTATGCCGCTATTCCGATTGTGTTAGCCGGGTCAATCATTGGCTACAACAAATTGTTCAATAAACCGGAAATTAATGAAGATCCCATTTCCCGTCCTATGGGTGAGGGAAACAGAGGGGGAGGCGGAGGAGGAAGAGCTTTGCCTGTATCAGTATATATCGCAGAATATATGACTTCAGATGAGGGTAAACTTGCAATAGGCACTCTTACTCCCAATGAAAGGGTGGATGTGGTTAGTGAACTCTCCGGCAGGGTAACTGAGATTAATTTTCGTGAGGGTGAGCTTGTAAGAAAAGGGACAATACTGGTAAAGCTAAATGATGATGAGCTTGTTGCTCAGCTTGTAAAGGCCGAGTATCAGTATAAACTAATTGAGCAGAGACTCGAGCGTCAGAAGATTCTTCTTGAGAGGGATGCTGTTAGCCGTGAGGATTATGACAAGGTGCTTACTGAGTTTAATGTTTTAAAGCAGGATATTGAGCAGTTGAAAATAAGGATTGAGAAGATGAAGGTAAGGGCCCCTTTTGATGGAATGATTGGTTTCAGAGATGTGAGCCTTGGAGCCTTTCTGCAACCCAATACAAAAATATCTACACTTGTAGATGTGGCAAATCTTAAGCTTGAATTTGCCATCCCTGAGAAATATATTAATGATGTTAAGAGTGGCTCTTCTGTTTCATTTACAGTAGAGGGAACAGGCAAAACTTTCTCTGCCAGGGTTTATGCCGTAGATCCTCAGGTTGAGGTTAAAACAAGAACGCTTATGCTTAGGGCCAGATATACAAATACGGGTCTAATGCTTAAACCAGGTATGTCTGCAAAGGTATCTTTCTCAACAACCGCAGGGGCAAATAATATATATGTACCTAATCAGGCAGTGGTGCCGGATGTAAAGGGGCGCTCAGTGTGGGTTATGAAGGGGGGCAAGGCAGAGCTTGTACAGGTTCAGTCAGGAACAAGAACGGCAGATATGCTTGAGATACTCGGCGGACTGGAGAGGGGTGATACAATCATTACCACAGGGCTTATGCAGCTGAGGCCGGGGATTCAGGTATCACCACAAACAATAATGAATTAGATATGAGTATAAGCAGTACAACGATAAACAGACCGGTACTGGCTACAGTACTAAGCCTTCTGATAGTAATTTTTGGTGTTATCGGATATACATCGCTGGGTGTCAGAGATTACCCCAGTGTGGATAACCCTGTAATTTCTGTCAGATGTGGATTTCCCGGCGCTAATGCAGATGTTATTGAAACACAGATCACTGAGCCTTTAGAGGCCGCAGTAAATGGTATTCCGGGAATCAGGGCTATCTCCAGCACAAGCCGAGATGGATCAAGTTCAATAAATATTGAGTTTAACCTGGAGGTTGATTTGGAGACTGCTGCAAATGATGTTCGCGACAAGGTGTCAGGAGCTATGAGAAGACTGCCTCAGGATGTAGATCCCCCTGTGGTTGAGAAGTCTGACGCAGATGCTCAGCCAATATTTACGGTAACACTTCAAAGTGAGTCAAGAGATATTATTGACCTTAGCGAATATGCAGAGGTTAACTTTAAGGAGAGACTTCAGACAATAAGTGGAGTAAGCTCTGTAGGTGTCTGGGGATCAAAGAGATATTCTGTGAGAATGAGGATGGATCCCATTCTTCTTGCTGCATACAAAATTACACCACTTGATGTGAGGCAAGCTGTGTCCAGAGAGAATGTCGAGCTTCCTTCAGGTATGGTGGAGGGTTCCACAATGGAGCTTACTGTAAGAACGCTAGGCCGATTAAGAACCATTGAGGATTTTAATAATTTAATAATCGCCAGAAGCGGAGAGAGAATTGTTCGCTTTTCCGACATCGGCTCTGCTGAGGTGGACGCTGAGAACACCAGATCCATTTTAAAGAGGAATGGTGTGCCTATGGTCTCCTGTGTAATAGTTCCGCAGCCAGGTGCAAATTATATAAATATTGTTGATGATGCAAAGAGGGTTGTTGAGGAGCTTAAAAGGACAATTCCTGAAGATATTGAGGTTGGAGTTGGTTTTGATAACACAGTGTTTATAAGGGATTCAATAAGTGAGGTTCAGATGACAATTCTTCAGGCTTTTTTACTTGTGATTCTTATTATATTTCTGTTTCTGAGAAACTGGAGGACCACTCTTATTCCAATTATTGCTATTCCTATCTCTGTAATTGGAGCCTTTTTCATAATGTACATAGCAGGCTTTTCAATTAATATTCTAACTCTTCTTGCAATTGTACTCTCGATTGGTCTTGTTGTGGATGATGCAATTGTTGTAATGGAGAACATTTATACAAAGATAGAGAGAGGTGTCCCTCCAAAAGAGGCAGCTATCGAGGGGTCAAAAGAGATATTCTTTGCCGTAATTGCAACGACAATAACATTAGTTGCGGTTTTCTTTCCAATTGTCTTTCTGCAGGGGGTAACAGGCAGACTATTCAGAGAGTTCTCTTTTGTAATAGCTGGTGCTGTGATAATTTCAAGTTTTGTGGCTCTTACATTTACCCCAATGATCTCAAGTAAACTATTAAAAAAGGATGCGAAGGAGAACAGATTCTACAGATGGACTGAGCCCTTTTTTGTATGGCTAAATTCTGTGTACGCCTCATCACTGGATAAGTTTTTGAAAAAAAGATGGATGGCGGTGGTATTTCTGTTAATCTCCTTTGGAGTGATATTTTACCTTTGGACAACCATACCATCTGAGATGGCACCTCTTGAGGACCGATCAATGATAAATGTTTCCAGCACGGCTCAGGAGGGTGCAACATACGATTATATGCTAAAATACACAGATGATTTGTATGGTGTTGTAAGAGAAGAGGCTCCTGAAGCAGAAAATATCCTCCAGATGGTTGGAATGGGTGGCAGAAACAGATCAAATTTCTCGATCTCTCTTGTAGACCCTCTCTCAAGGAATAGAACTCAGCAAGAGATTGCAGACGCCCTCTCTCCAAAAGTTGCAATGCTTACCGGGGCAAGAAGCTTTGTTAATCAGCAGCAGACATTCGGCGGAAGAAGAGGAGGAATGCCTGTTCAGTATGTAATTCAGGCAAAAAACCTGGATTCATTGAAGAGAATTATACCGGTTTTTATGTCAGAGGTAGCCCAAAGCGAAGTCTTTTCAAATTCTGATGTTAATCTGAAATTTACAAAACCGGAGCTTAGTATAAGTATTGACAGGGATAAGGCCTCACTGATGGGAGTCTCCATTCAGAATATTGCTCAGACACTCCAGCTCTCAATGAGTGAGCAGAGGATTGGCTACTTTATCAGAAATGGTAAGCAATATCAGATTATGAGTCAGATTGACCAGAGTATGAGGAATAAGCCTGTGGATCTGGCAAATATTTATGTTAGAAATGATGCCGGTGAATTAATCCAGCTGGATAATCTTATTACTATGGAAGAGAGCAGTATGCCACCTCAGCTTTTCAGGTACAACAGATTTGTGTCTGCTACCGTATCTGCGGCACTTTCAAAAGGTTATACGCTGGGGCAAGGTATTGAGGAGATGGATAAAATTGCAGACAGATTACTCAATCCTGATGATTTCACAACCACTCTGTCAGGTCAGTCTAAAGACTTTGTAGAGAGTACATCCAGTCTTCTGTTTGCTTTTCTTCTTGCACTTTTGCTGATCTACCTTATCCTCTCTGCACAGTTTGAAAGCTTCAGGGATCCGCTGATAATAATGTTTACAGTTCCGCTGGCCCTTTTTGGTGCTCTCCTCACACTTAAACTTTATGGCCAGACAATGAATATCTTTAGCCAGATTGGGTTGATAATGCTAATTGGACTTGTCTCCAAAAATGGTATCCTTATGGTAGAGTTTGCTAACCAGAGGAAATTGGCTGGGCTTGATAAACTGGCTGCAATCAGAGACTCTGCTGCATCAAGATTCAGACCGATTCTAATGACAAGTCTATCTACAATTTTGGGAATATTACCAATGGTATTTGCAACCGGTGCGGGGGCAGAGAGCCGTGTTTCAATGGGTGTAGCTGTTGCCGGAGGGTTGATATTTGCCACATTCTTTACACTCTATATTATCCCTGCTATGTACTCATATATATCATCTTCAAATAAGTAGTGCAATGACAACCAAATTCAAAACATTTTCACTTGCAATTGCCTTTGCATTAATAACCCCACTATCCGCACAAAACTCCAGAAATATTGAATATCTAACTCTGGAGGGGTGTATTGAGAGGGCATTGGAGGCAAACTATTCAATAATAATATCCGGGAATAACCTTGAAATTTCCAGGAATAATGTTACTCTGGCACCTTTTCTGCCAACAATCTCTGCCAGCTCCAGGCAGAGTGCAAACAGCGGAGTTCAAAGGAATATAAATGAGGCTGGAGAAAGGGTAAAATCTACTGCTTCAGGAAATTCTGTTATTAATGGTGCAAATTTGAACTGGCGCCTTTTTGACGGCCTTTCAATGTTTGCAACAAGAGATAAACAGGAGGAGCTGCTTAGACAGGGAGAGTATAATTTCAGAGCTGTCTCTGAAAATCTTGTTATGAAGATTTCTTCCCAATATTTCAATATTATTAGTTTGCAGAACAGGTTCAAACTCCTCAATGAGGTAGCCTCTATTTCAAAGGAGCGGTATGAACAAGCTTTAATAAAGTATAATATTGGAAGTGGCTCAGGTCTTGAGCAGATGCAGGCAAAGATCTATCTTAACAGCGACTCCTCATCTCTGCTTCAGGCTACCGAAAATATAAAGAACGCATACATTGAACTCTTTAAACTAATGAACATACCATTAGATTCAAAATATGCAATAAAGGATACAATTATATCCGAGCCACAACTTGATGTAGCCCATCTTCTAAGTAATGCAGACAAAAATAACACAACTCTTTTAGCCCTGAGGGCAGGAGAAGAGGTGGCAAGGCTGGATACCAGGATAGCGAAAGCATCAAGGTATCCTGTAATTGATCTCTCTGCCGGATATAACTATAACTTTAACCAGAGTGGGTACTACCCATCCAGATATAATGAATCCAACGGCCTTAACTGGGGCTTTTCACTTTCTGTCCCAATATTTTCAGGTAACGAAATAAACAGAAGGGTGAAAAATGCAACAATTCAGCAGGAGAATGCAAGACTCACTTATGAGCAGGAGAGGCAGGAGCTTATGAGTGAACTCCATCAACTTTATAATATATATCAATATCATTTAAGGATGATTGAGTTTGAAGAGGAGAACAGAGAGGCTGCACTTCTTAATCTTGAGGCAGCAAGAGAGAGATACAGACTTGGGTCACTATCCGGAATTGAGTTCAGAGATATCCAGCTCTCATATCTCAACTCTGCAGACAGAAGATTAAACGCAATTTATCAGGCAAAAATCTCTGAAATTACACTCCACCTAATGGCCGGTGAACTTTTTAATTAGATTGTTGTTGTTCAGTGAAACATTTTCACTGACAATAACAATTCTATGAAAAAGGCGTATATCTGTTTTTTAACTATATTAATATCAACTTTCTCATTTTTACCTACTCTGGCTGAAGAGTCTGCCGCAGATTATTCTATCAGAGGAGTGGTTATAGATAAATTCTCCAGAGAACCGGTGTCATTTGCTACTGTCTCTGTATTTCAGGGGACAAAATTTGCAATCACTGATTCCCTGGGAAGATTTTCAATTGAGGGGCTTCCTGCAGGGGCATACAGGCTTAAGGTTGATCTTTTAGGATACAACCAATTTATAACAGAAGAGATGATGCTATCAATAAAGGGCTCATTTCTCAATATTGAGCTGGAAGAGGAGAGCGTGCTACTTGCCGCTGCAACAGTTAAGCCAAAGGCAAATCCCTTCAGAAGGATACCGGAGACCCCTCTCTCTCAGCGAACAATAGGTGTGCAGGAGATTGAGAGAAATCCCGGTGCAAACCGGGATATATCCCGTGTAGTTGCCTCTCTTCCCGGAGTGGCAAATGTTGTAGGGGGAGGTTTTCGCAATGATATTCTTGTAAGAGGCGGTGGCCCTGCAGAAAATAAGTACTTCCTCGACGGGATAGAGGTCCCTTCAATAAACCATTTCAGTACTCAGGGCTCTTCAGGGGGACCTGTTGGGATAATTGATGCCGATTTTATCCGTGAAGTTGATTTTTATGGTGGTTCATTCCCTGTAGCCAGGGGTGGTGCAATTAGTTCCGTACTGGATTTTAAACTAAAGGAGGGAGATCCGCTTAACAATACATATAAGTTTACGGTAGGTGCATCAGAGGCCGGATTCGGCTCAAATGGGCACCTTACAAAAAGGACAAGCTATCTTGCTTCAGTAAGGGTCTCTTATTTGCAATTTCTCTTCAGAGCTATAAACCTTCCATTTTTGCCCACTTTTACAGATATGCAGGTTAAACTTAAGACCCGCTTTGACAACAAGCACGAACTTACCTTTATTGCTTTAGGTGGTCTGGATGATATGACACTTAATGATGATACCGGAGGTAAGGAGTCAAATGAGTATATACTGGCCTATCTTCCGGTTATTCAGCAGGAGGTTCTTACAACAGGGCTGGTTTACAGATACTACTACGGATCAAATAACTTAAGCCTCTTTCTCAGTCAGAGCTATCTGAACAACAGAAACACCAAATATGCAGGAAATGATGACTCATCCGAGGATAATCTATCACTGAAATACAGATCTGTAGAGCAAGAGACAAAATTCAGAGCAGAAAATCTTGTCAGGTTTGGGGATTTCAGGGTTATTACCGGTGTGGGGCTTGAGCTTCCCCTTTACTCAAATAGCACTTTTCAGAGAATTTTCCTTCAGAATCCAGTCACTGTAGATTACAATAGTGATCTTAGTTTTTTAAAGTATGCTGTATTTACAAATGCAAACTATACCTCTCCGGATAAAAGATTTACTGCAAATCTGGGTATCCGCTTTGATGGAAATTCCTATTCTGACAAGATGGCAAATCTCTTCAGGCAATTTTCTCCAAGGTTATCACTCTCATATGAACTTCTAAGTGATTTTTATCTGAATGCAGGGGTAGGCAGATATTATCAGCTCCCACCATATACGGCACTTGGATACAGAGATCTTCAAGGAGATCTTGTAAATAAGGAGCTTGAATATATTGGGTCAGATCAAATATCAGCGGGAGTAGATTATAGAAATTCAAATGGTGTTCAGCTGGCTGCCGAACTCTTTTACAGAAATAATTTCAATGGTATGTGGTCTGTAAGGGATTCAATTCCTGTTGAAGGAAAAGGAATCAACTACGGGGTCTCCGGGAATGAAGAGATTACATCTACTTTAAAAAGCAGATCTTACGGAGTTGAATTCTCTGCCAGATGGTTTCTTGCAGACAAGTTTAACCTTCTTGGGTCCCTAACCATTTTCAGGAGTGAGTATAACACTCCGGATAATAATTGGATAGCAAGAACCTGGAATAACAAGAGATTGCTTACCCTGTCAGCAGGGTACAAGTTTCCTAAGAACTACTTTGCAGGGGTGAAGTACAGGTACTCCGGAGGAGCTCCTTATACTCCTCTTGATGAGTATAAATCCTCTCTTGTTAATGCCTGGGACGCATCTGGGAAGGCATATCCAAATTACGCTCTTTATAATTCGCAGTATCTGGGGATATTCAACCAGCTTGATATCAGGGTAGATAAAGAATTTTATTTTAACAAATTTGCATTGAAAGTTTATCTTGATGTTCAGAATGTAACGAACTTTGACTACAAGTCAGGAGATGTTCTGGTTAGTACCGGAAGGATTGTAAATCCGGAAGCTCCCAGAGGAGAGCAGAGGTATGAGATGAAAAGAATATCCCTCACAGAGGGGACAATTTTGCCATCAATAGGAATTACGGTAGAATTCTAAGATCAAATAGATTTCTCTCCGGCCAGTTTGTGATTTTATTGAGCCCGTTTTTAACAAGATTGTCAATCTGTCTTGGAAAGCGGGCTCCTTTCCAAGAGCTTGTATTGGTAATAAGTACCCAGGAGACACCGTTTTTCTGGTATTTTAAAAGGGCACTGGATCCGGAGAGTGTTCCTGTTCTTGACCACTCGCCTGAAGAGGTTACCTTTGCCCAGCCAACAGGAAGTATCTGAGGAGTACTGGATGTCATAATACCGATACTCTGATTAGAGATGATATCTGCAACACCCCCCTTCCCATCAATGGATGCAACAAAAAGAAGAATCTCTGAGGGTGATGCGACCCAAGCTCCTGCCCCCTGAAGGGCTTTTATATTATTACCTCCGTAACAACGCTGAACCATCCGTCCACTTCCGTCAAAAGCCTCAACCAGCGGTTCATTTGAGGGTTCGTAATATCTTACTTCGTTCTGGAATTTCTCTGTATAGAGATTGTTTGCAATATGCATATCTGAAATGCCTGCAGGTTTAAGGATCATCTCCTTTATATACTCTTCATAACTCATCCCTGTGACCTCTTCAATAACTCTTGAAAGGATAACATAACCAAGATTTGAGTACCTGGTACCATTGCCCGGTGCGAATCCCAGCCTTCCGGAGGCACAGTATTTAATAATCTGATCGTTATCCGGGATTGTGTCCATCTTCAATCTTGAAGACATCAGGGTTGTGTTAAACATAGGGTCACCTCCCCTGAGAGTAAAACCGCCTCTGTGTCTTAGCAGATGTTCAATTGTAATATTTCTTACTCTTGGGTCCTTTATCTCCTCATCTGAAGGGAAGGGGAGAATACCCTCTTTTCCAAAAACCTTACTGTCAAGCGATAAAAGAGAATCTTCAGCAAGCTTCATAATACCCGCTGCTGTAATCAGCTTTGAGAGTGACGCAATCCTAAGAATATGCCCGGGCTCCATTTTTATACCTGCCTGCTCATCGGCCCATCCGTACCCTTTTGAATATATCAGCTTTTCATCCTTCATTACAGCAAGAGAGGCCCCTTTAATCTGCCATTGCCTCATAAACTTCTCTATCTGAGAATCCAGTTTTTTTGTCTCTTCTAGTTGGTTAAGATTGTTGCTTATAAGTAAATTGAGTGAGAGCTCCTGTGGCTCTTCATTAATCTCTTCAGTGCTCTCTTTTATGCTTTTTATTCCTGCTGAAACTGAAATAACGGCAACTACTGCAGCGGCCAGTACAAGAAGTTTAAGTCTGTTGCCTTTTCTGGATCTTTTCATTCCTCAAAAATATAAAATTATTTCGTGAGCTTTGAGAATCTTCTTATGAAAAGTATTGATGCTACCAGCAATCCAAAAGCAAATCCTGACATAAGTCCTGCTTCGCCAAGCTTTAATACAAATCCACCAATGTATGCAACGGGCAGTGATATAAATAGATATGAGAAGATGGCAAGGAACATCGGTTTTTTTGTATCTGTCAGTCCTCTCAGGGCTCCCAGAGCGGTGACCTGGAGGCCGTCAAATAGTTCAAAAAGAGCTACTACATAGAAAATTTTAACAGCGATTGCTGTAACCTCTTTGTCGGATGTAAAAAGCAGTGCAATAGATTCTCCAAAAAGGAGAAATATGAGTGCAGCTGTACCCATAATAATTGTTGAGAGCTTTATCCCTGTGAAACCTCTGGTTCTGGCTTCTGAAAGGTTTCCTTTTCCTGCAGAGTGGCTAACCAGAATAGTTGAGGCTGCAGCTACTCCGTTTGCTATCATAAATGTGAAATTTATCATTGTCTGAACAATCTGATTGGCTGCCAGAGATTTTGTTCCCATCCACCCCATCATAAATGTGATTGCGCTTAAAGAGAAAAACTCAATAACCATTTGTCCTGATATAGGAAGACCAATTTTTATAAGATGAAGGTGCTCTTTTACTGAAAAGTGAGCTATCCGGAACATGTTCAAGAATCTTCTGTACCCCTCTTTTTTATTTATTAAAACGAGTAGCATAACAGGCATAAGAAGTCTTGAGATTAGGGTCGCCAGACCGGCTCCGTCAATTCCCATCACCGGGAAGCCTAGTTTTCCGTAAATGAACAAATAGTTGAGAAATATATTTATCAGATTGGCAATAAGTGTGATATACATCGATATGTGAGTATTTCCAATCCCCTCCAGAAACTGTTTGCCTGTAAGAAAGATCATCATTGGAATCAGTGAGATTGATACCATAATATAGTACTCATTCATAAGGGAGGTTACCTCTTCCGGCTGTCCCAGGAGGGGCAGCAGAGGTATTAGAGCAAAGAGAATTGCAACAAGCAATAATGAGAAGAACAGATTTAAGGAGAGTGAGTTTTGGAAATACCCTGACACTCTGCGGAACTCGCTTCTTGCCCAGTGCATCCCTGCGACAGGAGTAAGTCCTATGGTAAGTCCGAGACCTATTACCATAATATTGGTGATTACCGCTCCCGCAAAAGATACAGCTGCCAGTGGTACTGCTCCGGTTCTCCCTACCATTACGCTATCTGCAATTTGTACGACAGATTGCCCTGCCAGAGATAATATCACAGGAGCCGCTATTCTAAAATTCTCCCTATAATTATTTGCCACAGAAATCTTATTATTAGTAACGAAATGTTTGAAAAAGGTCACAAATTCCTCTAAAAAAAGTTAAAATCGTTATAATTATTAAAAAATGTTTTTATATTTGTATTACAAAAGTGGTTGCAAAAGTCACTGCGATGGCAGACCTGGAAAATTGGGGGTTAGTTTTCCTTGTCTGCCATCATTCTTTTTTATCCATATTTTTATAACTTTGGATTGTGCAAATATACCTCTATGTTTAAAGATATTGTAACACTTCTTCCCTTTTTTGTTTGTTTCTTCTGGACTGCTGTCCTTCTGACAGATATAAAAAAAAGTAAGTTCCCCATTAGAATCCTTACGATTTTTATGACTGTGTCAACAGTCCTCTATTTTTCTCATGCAGTCTATTTTTACGGCTATATTCAGGCATACTCCGTTATTGATCCTCTGTACACTCTTGCTTCACTATCGGTATATCCCATTTTCTACATTTATATTAAATCTCTGTCAGACGAACCAAAGCTCTCTATTGGAAATCTCTATCTATTTCTCCCTGCAATAGCAGGATCTCTGTTATCTCTGATTGCGCATCTCTTTTTTGAGCAGTTTGTAGATGTTGCAGGCAAGCTTAGCAGAGTGATTTTTGTTGTACAGGTTCCAATGTGTGTAATATATGGTGGAAGTCATATCAGAAACTATCATAAAAAGATAAGAGAGTTCTACTCTTCAACAGAGGGAAGGGAGCTGGGATGGCTAAACAGAATGCTATTCCTCCTCTTTTTTACAGGTGTGATTTCTGTGCTCGCCGGAATACTCGGAAGAGAGTACTTTGATGATAATCCTGTTGTACTCATGATTCCATCACTTCTGTTTTCAACGATGCTCTTTTATATCGGTTACACAGGCTATATCCATAAATTTTCTGTGGTTGATTTTAATTTTGATAATATTGACAAGGGATCTAATGGAGACGTGAAGGATACTCACCATGGAATTCAGGATAAAACCAGAGATAAACTGCAAAGTGATATTGTTGATCTTTTTGAGAAAAAGCAGTTTTTTAAAAGAACTGATTTACGGATTACCGATGTTTCATCAGAGCTTGGAACAAACAGATCATATGTTTCTGCTGTTGTAAATACTATTTACAATTCTAATTTTACAGATTTTGTAAATCATTACAGAGTAGAATATGCAAAGAAACTGTTAAAGGCAGAAGAGAACCATATCCTGGATTATATTGCTGAGGAGTCCGGATTTGCTTCAGTAAACTCTCTTTTACGCGCCTTTAGAAAGGAGACAGGTACAACTCCGGGTCAATTCAGAAAAAAAATGTAGGGTATAACTCTTATTCTTCGGTTAAATATCAAAGCAGTGAAAAAATTGGGAAAGGAGGAGTTTAAGCTACTTTTTGAAATGCATTTTGATCCAATCAGAAGATATCTGTACTACAGATGTGGAGATGAGGAGCTTGCATCTGATGTTGCTCAGGATCTTTTTACCAGAGTTTGGGAGAAGCAGATGAATATTAATCCTGTTAATGACAAGCCTCTTTTGTATAAAATGGCTTCAGATATGATAATTACTAAGTTCAGAAGGAGAAATGTTGAGATGAACTTTGCTAAATCTGTAAAAATTTCAGGAAAAATTGAGGATACTGATTACAATATTCAATATACAGAGTTGGCAAAAAGATACTCAAATGCCCTTGAAAAAATGGGAGACAAACAAAGAGTCACCTTTTTGCTTAGCAGGAATGAAGATTTAAAATATACAGAGATAGCAGACAGGCTTGGAATTAGTGTAAAAGCTGTTGAGAAGAGAATAGGTGGTGCGATTGAAGTTTTGAAGAGAGAGTTAAATATTAATTGATCCTGAGATATGGGAACTGAATTTAAAATAGAACCAAACTGGAGTCGCTCAAAAGAGCAGATTTGGGAGGAGAATTTTGCCCAAATTGACTCTGCTCCCAACAGAGGATCTAATCTAAGGTCACTGGTATATTTTCGCAAAGTAGCCCTTTATGCTGCAGTTGCAGCGGCAGTTCTGCTATTGCCTTTTATTTATGTAGAGAGGATATCAACTGAAATGGCAGAGCATACTAAATTTATACTCCCTGATGGGTCGTCTGTTAGTTTAAACGCCGGCTCAGAGTTGTCTTACAAACCAATCTTATGGTTTGTAAGCAGGAGAGTTAAACTTTTTGGTGAAGCCTATTTTGAAGTTGAAAAAGGGAATACTTTTACAGTGCTATGCAGAACAGGAAGTGTTCAGGTTTTGGGAACTTCATTTAATGTCTTTTCAAGAGAAGAAAGATTTGATGTAGCTTGCATTACAGGAAGTGTCAAGGTAACTTTAACCGGAAACAGAGGTGTCAATCAGGTTATTGAAGAAGGAGAATCTGTGTATAAGAATGAGCAGGAGGGCCTTACTAAATTACTTTCTCCTGAATCAAAAAGTGTCCCATCATGGATAAACAATGTTTTTAATTATAATTCAGCACCGTTAGAAGAGGTGATCAGAGAGATAGAGAGGCAGTATAATGTTAAAATAGAATATTCCGGAGATTCAGATGATATCTATACAGGCAGTTTCTCTTCCCAAGCAGATATTGACGAGTTACTGGAAATAATATCACTCCCTTTCTCTCTTACGGTTAGCAAAGTTGAGAAAGATTACTATAAAATCAGATAGAGAACGAGAAGGTCTTTTTTTATATTGCTTACGATATTAGGGCACTCAATTTTGTCTGCTCAGGGGTTTCATTTGCAAATCTCTTCCAGACCATTGGGAGAGGCTCTCTCAAAAGTCAGTGAGCTTAGTGGAACTATGCTCTCTTTTAATCAGTCCGATATTGACAGGTATACCATCTCTTCAGATACAACTTTTAGTTCTGCTGATGACGCCCTGAGGTTTTTGCTGTCGGGTTTGCCATATAAAATTAGAAATATAAAGGGGGTTAGGGTAATTGTTCCATTATCAAAAAATTTAAGGTTAACAGGATTAGTTGCAGAAAAAGAATCCGGAGAACCCCTCTCTTTTGCATTAATTTTATATGATGAGAGGAGATATCTGTCGGATGAAAACGGGTATTTTACAATACCCATTTCAGAACAGAGTGGCGTTCTGAAGATAAGGTACATGGGATATAAAGCAAAAGATACAACGATATCAGCTTTTGACAGAGAGTTATCTATCTATCTGGAACCCTCTTCCACATTGTTAAAAGAGGCTACATTAGAGGAGTATGAAACGGGTAATTCATTACAAACCGGAGATCAACCGGCTCTTATCAAATTAAACCATATAGTCTCTGCTTACTTGCCGGGAAATGGTGATAATTCAATCTTTAATCTGATGAGAATTATGCCCGGAATAAGAGCAGCAGGTGAACAAAATGGTTTTTCTGTATGGAGCAGTAAACCTGGAGAGAGTGCACTCCTTCTGGATGGAGCCAGACTCTTCTCTATGAATGGTTACAATAATCAGATAAGCATTGTAAATCCTTTTATGGTGAGAGATATCAGAGTTCATAAAGGGGGGTATGGTACTCTGTTTAGCAACCAGACGGGTGCAATAGCAGAGATCACAGGAATTTCAGGTAATATTAATAAGCCGGAATTTAAACTTAATCTCAATAATCAAACAGCTAACATATTTTCGTCACTCCCTCTGGGGGGTGGAAATGTATTGGCAGCGTCCTACAGGCAAACTTTTTATAATCTTTTTTCTCCATTAACAATCAGTCAGGGAGCTCCCAAAAATGAATTAAAGGTAGATCCTGATTATACTTTCAGAGATGCTAATATTAGATTTTCCGGGAGTAATGGTGTGAAGAGCTCATATAAAATTTCACTGATGGGGTCATCAGATAAATTTTTGTACGATTTGGAAAATGAGAGTGCCTCAGTTAGCGCATTTGAAAATAATCAGCAGTTGGCGGGATCAGCAAATTTCACTGCTAACCTAACAAAAGGAAGTTCCATTAATTTTTCTGCCGGCTATACCCTACTTGATAACAATAGCAGAAAAATTATTAGAGTTCGAAGCGGCAATGTTTGGAAATATAATAAAGTTGAAGTTATTCAGGAAGTTTCAGAGTCTTTTCTGAAGGCCTCTTACAGCAGGGATCTGTTTACATATGGAAAATTTATATTTGGACTGGAGGGGTTCAGACACAATGTATCTGATTCACTGTTTTCAAATTCTGCATTTAGGTTTTCTGTACATGGAGAACAGGACTTCTCGTTTAAAGGTATTTACATCAGGGGCGGGCTAAGAGCAGACTATTTCCAGGATAAGTTTTATTTTCAACCCAGAGCATCTGCCATAATAAATATCTGGGGTGGTTTAAAAGCAAACTTAGCTTGGGGTATTTACAATCAGTTTACAGGAAAGGTAACCGAGATATTTGAAGAGACAGCTCCGGTATATGTTTGGAAGCTTCTGGGTACAGGAGATGCTCCTCCTGTTAGATCTTTTCACTCAGTTGCAGGATTGAGCTGGAGCAGCAGAGGGTTTAATGTTTCACTGGATGGCTACCGGAAGAGGAGTAGTGGCGTATCTCAAATCATCAGAACTAATCATGGGGGAGATGTTTTGTCCGGAGAAGCATCAATCACCGGCGCAGACCTGTTCTTAAAATGGGAGAATAGAGGCAGTCAGGTGTTTGGGTCTGTTTCATTTGGACAAGCAAACGAAATTTATTCTGAGGTATATAATTATAAATATAATCCGTTAGAGTTAAAGGCAGGTGCTGTTGTTAATCTCTTTCCTTTCTGGATCAGTGGCTCTTATGTGTATGGCAAAGGATATCTTGATGCTTATGGATCCGGCAAATACTCATCCATGGGAACCACTGGCTACAGCAGGCTGGATCTTTCGGCAACATATGAATATAATGGAAAAAAAATGAGATTCAGAACAGGGTTATCTATATTGAATGTTTTAAATACTCAAAATAAAAAGACTCTTGAGATTCTCTCTTTAAATGAGAAGGGTCAGGGGGCCGGAGCAGGCTCAACTAATCTGACAAATCTATATTCAGAGGCAATACCATTCTCTCCTGCTCTCTATATGGAAATTTCTTTCTGAGAAATTAGGGTGTAATCTAAGTTGTGCGGTATAGTATCAAAAGATTACAAATTTTTAATATCTACATTTATGAAAAGTATTGAATTCAAGGCCATGTTTATGGTATTAGGATTGGCTGCAATTGCCTATTCCTGCGATAAAATTGATTCTCCCGGTAATACAGAAGAGATACTCTCTACCGGGGCTCAAGTTCCCGTTCTTGAAGTTAAGAGTGACGGAATCAGTACATTTAATCTTGCGGCAGTAACTCCTCCATTTGATTCCACTGCAGATCTAAACGCCGATGAAATTGAATTCATTTATGCCGTCAGGGAGGATGAAAAGGTTGCCCGAGACCTGTACAAAGCATTTTTTGATAATTATAAACTTAAAACATTTGAGAATATTTCTAAGGCCGAGGCAAATCATATGAAAGCGGCTGAAAAATTACTTGATTATTATGAAGTTGAATATCCGGCAGCATCTGATTACGGAAAATTTGCAGATACTGCCAGGCAGGCACTATACGAAAGATATCTTCAGAAAGGTAATACAGCAATGGAGGCTTTTAAAGTTATGGCATATCTGGAAGAGGAGAATATTGTCTCTTACAATGAGGTTTTAAAGGATATAACTAATCCAAATATCAAACTTGTGATTGAAAATCTTTCAAAAGCTTCAGAAAACCATTTAAGAGCAGCTGTAAGGCAGATAACAGCATTAGGCGGAACATATCAAGCATCACTAATGACAGAAGAGCAATATAAATCAATTATTGCAAAAGGATTTGAGCAGGGGAAAAGGTACAGATATTTGAATAATGGCCAGACAACTAACAGGAACAATAGGCTAAACGGAAACGGAGAGAAAAGAGGATCTGTTAATTCGCAGGGTGTCTGTACATCTGCACAAAATAGCCCAACCCCAGGATCAAATAGTGGTAAGGGGAGCCAGGGAAGAGGTTATAGGGGTGGAAAATAATTAACTAGGTTGATATAGATTTAAGAATCTCTCTCTCCTCTTTGTTGTAAAGGATTATTTCCCAAAGAGGTTTCAGATGGTCGTTAAAGATAATCAGCAGAGCAATAAAGATTACTACTGCAAGAATAATAATCATCCATTTTAAAGCACTTTTTTGTATTTTAAAATTTGAAGCTCTCCTTTCTGAGGAGAGTTTTTTAATTATCTCCTCCTCTGAAAATATTTTAAGCCTTCTTGATTTGAGTTGCTCAACAGAGCCCTCCTTTTCCAGAATTTTTAATTTGATTGGCTCAAGTCCAAATGAGTCTTTGCTTATGAAAAGGTCTTGATCTACAACAAAAGAGGTTGTTCCCCTCTCGTTGATTCTCAGATATCCAAGTTCAGGAAAATCAACCCTCTTTTTAATATCAAGCTCTGTGTTAACAGAGGCAATAAAAAGTCCAAGTTCAATTTTAGCCTTTTCAGGTTTTAACCCGCTTTTTTGAGAGTATCTCTCCTCCAGAAGTCCGTCATTCCATGTCTCTTTACTTCTGAATAAAACCCTTCTGAATGGAGGATGAAGAATTGTAGCCTTGTCTGAAAAAACTGACGGAGCCGGCTCCACAACGAAGCTGCCCATCCCCGGAAGAGAGACTCTGTCGTTTTCAGTAATCAGTTCTTTGATAAGCTCAGAAATCAGTTGAATATCCATAAAGCCTTTTAAGTATTCACAAAGTTAAAAAAAATTGCTTTAAAGATTTGGACTTTTATAAAATTCCACTTACATTTGCACTCCCAAAACGGGTCAAAAATTCCTCGTTAGCTCAGTTGGTTAGAGCACCTGACTGTTAATCAGGGGGTCCTAGGTTCAAGTCCTAGACGAGGAGCTTAATATTATAAAAAGGCCGCATTAGCTTCGTTGCTTGCGGTCTTTTTTTGTGCTCACGTACTAGAGTACGCTGCGCAAAAAAAACCTTAGCGCCTTGCTTCTACGGCCGGTGCTCCGCCGGTTTAGTCGTAGTAAAGTAAATGTTTTTTATCTTTGAATTGTTAGGATTCTGTTGATGAAAAAACTGCTAACTTCTCTTTTTGCTGTAATTGTACTATTCTCTTCCTGTGAAAAGCCTTTGGCTGAACGCAAAGAGCTGGATGTGGATGTAGTTGACGGGAAATTCACCGGATATGTATATAATTATGGGTTTTGTGAAGAACCTAATTACTGGTACCGCTTTGAGAACTATCAGCAAAGGATTGATACATTCCAGATTCCGGAGGAGATTTTAGCCAAATTAACAACTGAGGGACTCTCACATACCTGTCTGTATTATCCGTTAAGATGGGACTTTATTGCCTGGGACGGTCCTGGTGCTTTGCTTAAACTTTATGAAAATTTCAGGCCTGATGTTCCGGACGGGTCTCCGGGGTTGATACAATTGCTGTATTCAAAATTCTTTCAGCCAATGTTCCTGGCTTAAAAACGCCACAGATCTAAAATTTGTAATTGCGGATTATCTCCTCAATTTTCTCCTCCTGCATAATGATGTTGAAGTGTTCCCAGAATTCCGGGTCGTAGGTGTATTGAATATCGGAGAAGATGTCCCGGGTAGAGAGTCTTTGGTCTGAAAGGAATTTCTCTACATTTTCTGTATCTGATTTACAATTGGCCATTTCAAACCACAGGTTAAGCGGGGTGGTAAGAAGTCGCCCCTTTTTTCTTACTTTAAAGCTTAGATCTCCTCTGATATGGTTAACCAGGTATAGCCCGTTATGTGACTTATATGAGACCTGGTATTTTACCCTTACAGGTGTGACTTCGTGTGTCTTGCTCTTTCTGACTATCAGGTTGTCAGCAAACTTTCTTATATGGTTGGGATTAACCTCAAATATAGCTTTGACCAAGGCGTGATTTTGTGCATCTACATATAGTTCTCCGGTAAAGAGTGCCTCCATTATCTCCTCTTTTTGTACAAATGAGAACACATATACCCTTCTGCCATCTATCTCTGTTATATCTGTGTGGGTGTAGTTGTACATGTTCATTCCTGAGTACTGAAGGAAATCTGTAGGGTATTTCATTATATCCAGAAGGATAATTGCATTAATTGTTGAGCGGAGCTTTGCTATGAGTGTATCCTGGCTACCCATAGTGCTTATTTTTCTCATCTTTAGCAATTTTGCCTGGTCTGATGTAAATGAGGGGGAGAGACCGCTTTTATATAGTTTAAGTACAGCTTCACTTAGTGAGAGGTTGCTTTTGTATTCAATTCCCTCTCTGTAAAATGCAGTGATATTAAGAGGTCTTGGATGATAGTTTGATTCTCTTTTCCGGATTGCGTCCAGCAGGATGCTTCTTGGGTCAACAACTCTTACAATTACCTCCTGAAGGGGAATAACTGACTGCATCATCTCAATTGTAACATCGTTTTCTGTAAGAAGAATTCCTGATACTTTTCTCTGCTCGTAACCCATTGAGGAGAATAAAATATTCCTGTTTGCCAGCGAATCAGGTAGTGTAAGTCTGAACCGCCCCTCCTGATTGGTTATTGTTCCAACAGATCCTCCTTCAGGACTTACAGTTGCAGATACTACCGGCTCTCCATTGTGACGGTCTAAAACAACCCCCTCCATCCTGACATATTTTTCACCTGAGTAAACTCTTTCAGGTGTTTTTTGCTGAGGTTTGTAAATAAGGATGTATTCACCCTCTTGTTTGATAGTTAGACTATTGTCTTGTGTTATTATTCTTACAGCCTCTTCTATTGTGTATTCTCCTCTTGAAATCCTTCCTCTTTTTTTGTTGTCAACCGCCTTGCTGTCGTAAATGAAAAGAGAACCGGTCTGAGTAGAGATTCTATTTAACAATTCGTAAGCAGTGCCGCGGCTTTCAGATATTTTAAAAGTTTTATCAGTTGGATTGTTTTGTGCGTAGAGGTGCAATTCAGACATTATTCCTAATGTCAGAGTTAAAATGAATATCAGTTTTTCACCTCTCATCCTGTTTACTGATGGATTTTTATTACCCCACCCTCTCTTTTGTATTTTAACTCCATTGCGCTGCATATTAGCTGAACCATGGAATCCGGATTGTCACCTGTAAAGGTTGCAGTAAGCTCTCTAATCTCCAGGCCCTGTTCCAGTTCAATTTTTGTGTCAGGGAAGGTTCTGTTTATTACATCTGTAATATTAGCCAGATACTCATCCTTGAAATGCATTCTTGAACTGTATTTATTAAAATGTTCATGATCTTCTGTAATGTATTTGGCCAGTCCGCTCTCATCGGCGACTGCGCTCTCCCCGGCAGATACCTCCACGCTTTCGCCACTTTTGATATGAGAGATTTTAATTCTGCCGCTTCTTACAGAGATCTTTGTCTCTCCCTCTTTTGACAACAGGTCAAAAGTTGTCCCAAGCACCTCAATTATAGCATCGCCCGCCTCAATGATAAAAGGTTTATTCTCATCTCTTGCAATTTCAAAATATGCCTCTCCGGAAAGTTCTACCTCTCTTTTGGATGAGTTAAATTTTTGAGGATGTACAACTGTTGCGCTTTCTGATAAATAAATGTACGATCCGTCATCCAGTTTTGTTACAAAGGTTGTTCCTGGTGTGTCGTTTGTAATGGTAACGGCAAACAACTCCCCTTCATTCTTTCTATTTGTGATCAGAAGTGTGACAACAGTTATTATCAGCAGGAAGGCTGCGGCATAAGATAGTACCGGTCTCAAAGGGAGCCTTGATTTACTTACTCTCTCTTCAATCACCTCTTCATTTTCAATCCTTGCTCTCAGTTTTCTCCAGGCAACATCAGTTTTAGCCTGATCCTCCTTTGAATAATTCTTTTTCATCTCGTGTATCCTGTCTCTTTTTTTAGTAATTTAAGTGCCTTTCCCATTTCGGCCTCAACAGTCTTTACTGATAGTGAGAGGAGGGAGGCTATCTCTTCGTATTTTTTGTTTCCCAGCCTGCTCATCAGAAAAATATCCCTCCTTCTTGCAGGCATTTTTTTAAGCCCTGTTTTAATAATTGAATTTAGCTCTTCTGCCTCCATTAATTCAACTGGTGAAGGCTCTTCGCTGATTCTCCCAAGTATTTCAAGATTCTCTGATGGAGACTCTTCATATTTTCTCTTCCTGCAATAATCAATTGATCTGTTTCTTATTGAATTGAACAGGTAGCTTTTTATACTTTTTGTGATTTTTAGCTCTTGCCTGTTTTTCCATAAATTGTAAAAGAACTCCTGTATAATCTCTTCAGATATATCTTCTCTGCCTGTTATTCCTGTTGAATAGTAAAGCAGGGGGAGGTAGTAGCTTCTGAATAGACTTTCAAAGCTCTTTATGTCCCCCTCTTTAACTCTTATTACAATAAACAGATCGTTAATCATTGTCTAAAATTATGCAACATCCAAATATACGAAATAGTAGAGCTGTTAATTTTTGTTTAGAGCTTTTCTTAACCTGTTTACTGCGTTCTCAAGTGACTCTTCAGGCTCTATTATATTGTAGTCCTCCCAGAAATTCTCATCGCTGAAATTATTAACCTTGTCAGAAAGAGAGTGAGAGTCTTTGAAAGCTACTCTTCCGGAGATCTTTTTTGCTTCATCCATTGTTGCATCAGTTATTACATTTTCTGAAACTATGGAGTAGCTGGTAGAGAATAATCTCTTCTTCCAGTCACATCTGAAGTTGATTTCGCTTCTGATATAGTGTAGAAGTGAGACCCCTCCGGATTGTCTGTAGGTGACCATAAATGAGACCTCTTCCGGCTTAAAGTGCATTCCAAATGGTTTCCTCTTAAGGATAGCCATAGTAGCTTTTCCTCTGTCATTCATGCTAAGCCTGTATTCGGCCCTTGAAAAAGTAAAACTCTCCTTATCAATAAACAGTTTCCCGTAGTAGAGTGCGTAAGGCATAATTACCTGAGGCTGGAAACTTACTACATAATGAGATCTCTCACCAATTGTTACAGACTCCTCAAGAGTGAAGCTATACATCGCCAGATTCTCTCTGCTCAGAATCAGATCTGGATTTTTAACAATATCCAGATAGATTGACAAATTGGGACCTCCCAGTAATTTTACCATTAAGGTATCTTTTGGATCAGGACTTACCAGTTTACGCCCTTTATATATCTGAACAGCATCTCTTTCAACGCCATCGCCGTATGGAGTTTTGAATATCTCCACAACTGCCTCGGATACATTGATGTAACTCCTTCTCTTTTTTACTGTTTCTCTGTAAAACCCTGACAACGTCCCATTTTTAGTGGAGTAGTTGGTGCCGATTTTTTCTATTGCCCTCTCAACAATTGCCCTGCCATCCATTCCGATTATGGTTACCGGATCGAGCAGACTTGTTTTGGAATCAAGGTATATGGTAATGTCATTTTTACTTGAACCATCAATAGGTAGTTCAAAATTTGAGTAACCAAGGTGAGAAAAGATAATCGCTTTAGAATCTGTTCCCTCTTTGATTTTTATCGAGAACTCCCCGTTGGCGTTTGCAATAGTTCCAACATTGGACCCTTTTAGAGCAACAACTGAATACTCAAGTCTCTTCTGACTTCCTCTCTCTTTAACTGTACCTGAAATTGTAAAGAAGCCCTTGTCTGATTGTGACCATGCGCGCTCACCCGGAGCGAGCAAAAGGACTGCAATTATCAGTCCGGTCAAATTCCTAAAAATTGTTTTCATTCCGGTAAAATATTAATTGTTTAAACTTCCGTCTCTGCAATCAAGACGAACAACATATGCTTTACCCTATTTTTTTTAGTATTATGTTTAATATTTTAAGTAAATAGTTACACTCTGTAAGCAAAGTGTATTTATCTGAATATTTATTATTACTAAAGAGTATTGTGTTATAATATTTTTATAAATTTACTAGCCCTTTAGTATTTATTGTAGCCATTTCCAGTATAAATATTTAATTCAAAGAGATGGAACCAATCTCAGATTTAATCAAGCGACTTGCCGACAGGCATGGTCGCGAAAGGAGCAGTCTGCTGCCAATATTACAAGGGGTCGTAGAGCAGGAGAAATACCTCTCTGAGTACTCTATGACAGAGATTGCAAGAGAACTGGATCTGCCCGCCGCAGAGGTTTATGGTACCGCAACCTTTTACTCTTTTCTGGAGCATAAGAAAATGGGACGGTACATTATCAGGATTTGTAAAACAATTACTTGCTCAATGAAGGGCGAGAATCAGATTTTACTGACAATTCAGGAACTATTAAAAATCAAGGTAGGTGAAACAACGCCGGATGGCAACTTCTCTCTGCTTCAAACCAATTGTCTGGGCTTTTGTCATAAGGCTCCGGCAATGCTGATCAATAACGAAGTGTACAACGAATTAACTCCGGACAAGGTCCGTGAGATTCTGACCAGTTACATAAACAGTAATGTGGGAGGAACAAAAAATGACATCAACACATCTGCTTAAAAGGGCAGACTTTATTTTCAAAAATGATAACGACTGGGAGGATGTACTGAAGAAAAGTCTCAATCGTAAACCAAATGAACTGATTAACGAACTTATAAGTTCAGAACTCAAAGGAAGAGGCGGTGCCGGTTTTCCTACAGGATTAAAATGGAAAGTGGCCTCTGAAATTGAGTCGGATGAGAAGTACATTATCTGTAATGCAGACGAGGGAGAGCCCGGAACTTTTAAGGACAGGGAGATTCTCTCAAGAGTTCCCTTTAAGGTCCTCACAGCAATAGCCATTTGCGGACATGTAACCGGGGCAACTAAAGGTTTCATCTATTTGCGGGGAGAGTATTTTTTTCTGAAAGATGGACTTGAAAAGGCAATTATTGAGTTTGAAAGAGTTTGTAAAAAACTGAACTTTAATTTCTCTATCTCAATTTTTCTTGGGTCCGGCGCATATATCTGCGGAGAGGAGACAGCCCTGTTTGAATCTATGGAGGGGAAGAGAGGGGAGCCAAGAAACAAACCGCCATTTCCTACCACTTCCGGCTATTTAAATAAGCCCACAGTTATAAACAATGTGGAGACACTGGCTCATACTTTTACAATTTTCAGATATGGATCCAAAAGATTCTATGACCTGGGTGTTCAATTCTCAAGGGGCACCAAACTTTTTTCTGTTTCAGGAGATACACCCAAGCCGGGGATTTATGAGCTGGAACTTGGAATGAGCCTCTCTGATTTTGTAGAGGAGTTTGGTGATGATGACACAAAGGCTGTTCAGGTTGGTGGAGCATCGGGATTCCTGGTACCCAGGAAGAGGTTTGCCGAAACTACTATCGGCTTTCAAGGAAGATTGGTAGGCATCTCTCTCCCTACCGGAGGCTCAATGATGCTATTCAACAGCTCTCGCTCTATGTATAATGTTCTGGATAATTATCTTAACTTTTTTGCAGAAGAGTCTTGTGGTCAGTGTACTCCTTGCAGGGTTGGATGTCAGCAGCTTTTGAGGGGTATTAAGGCAGTTAAAAGAGGAGAGAAAAATGCCGGTTATCTTGATAAACTGCTCAAACTTGCAGAGACAATGACCTATACTGCCAAATGCGGTCTCGGACAGTCTGTGGCAAATTCTTTCTCCTCTATAGTAGAAAATTTCAGAGAGGAGATGATTTACTGATCATTTAACAATTACAGTAATGGAAAAGAGAATTAAAATTACCATAAACGGTGAAACAACCGAGGTGGAAAAGGGGACATCCATTCTTGAAGCAGCAAGATTATCGGGTGTAATCATTCCAACTCTTTGTTATCATAAAGATTTATGTGTTGCAGGAAATTGCCGGGTTTGTGTCATTGAGATAGCCGGTCAGAAAAGACTTGCAGCTGCCTGCTCCACTCCTTGTGAAGATGGGATGGAGGTACTTACAAATACTTTAAAAGTGAGAAATTCCAGAAAGCATATAATTGAATTACTACTATCCGAACATAATGCAGAGTGTACAAGTTGTTACAGGAACGGAAACTGTGAGCTTCAGAAGCTTGCCTCTGATTATAAAATTATGACTCAGGATTTTATAGATTTAATCCCTTTCAAAAATTACACTATTGATAACTTTTCACCATCAATTATAAAAGATGACAGTAAGTGCATAAGATGTCAGAGGTGTGTCAGAACCTGCTCAGAGTTGCAAAGTGTTAATGCTCTTACAATGTCCTACAAAGGGGAGCACGCCAGAGTGACAACATTCTTTGAGAAATCTATGAATGATGTTGTATGTACAAATTGCGGCCAGTGTGTTAATCACTGTCCAACAGGTGCTTTAACAGAGAGGAATTATATTGAAGAGGTTTGGAGTGCAATTGCAGATAAAAACAAAGTAGTTATTATTCAAACTGCACCTGCAGTGCGAGTTGGTCTGGGAGAAGAGCTGGGATTTGATCCCGGAGAGAGAGTAACGGGGAAAATGGTTGCTGCCCTTAAAAGACTCGGTTTTGACTCTGTAATGGATACCGATTTTACAGCTGATTTGACTATAATGGAGGAGGGTACCGAGCTTCTTACTAGACTAAAGGGAGCACTGCTGGATAAGAGGGAAGATGTTGTTCTCCCTATGGCAACATCCTGTTCACCGGGTTGGATTAAATTTATTGAACATCTCTATCCCGATTTCCTCAATCATCTCTCATCGTGCAAATCGCCTCAGCAGATGTTTGGAGCACTGGTTAAGACATACTACGCCAAGGCTAAAAAGATAGACCCTTCAAAAATTGTTTCGGTCTCTGTTATGCCTTGCACTGCCAAAAAATTTGAGGCTGCCCGCCCTGAGATGAGAGATAGTGGTTACAGGGATGTTGATTATGTTCTCACAACAAGGGAGCTTGCAATAATGATTAAACAGGCGGGTATTGATTTCCTTAAGCTGCCTGATATGCATTTTGACAGATTAATGGGAGAATCAACCGGTGCCGGGGTAATATTCGGAGCAACAGGCGGAGTTATGGAGGCTGCATTAAGAACTGCCTACGAGCTTGTAACGGGAAGAGAGGTGCCATTTGAAAACTTAAATATTGCCCCTGTCAGAGGGATGGAGGGGGTTAAAGAGGCATCTATTGTGATTGAGAATCCTCTGAAAGAGTGGTCTTTTTTAGAGGGTGTGCAACTTAAATGTGCAGTTGCTCATGGCCTTGCCAATGCAAAGCTTGTAATGGATGAATTAAAATCAGGACAATCAAAATACCATTTTATTGAATTTATGGCCTGCCCGGGCGGATGCCTTGGCGGCGGAGGTCAGCCTATACCAACAAATCCTGAGATCAGGGAGAAGAGGGCAAAGGCTATTTATGCAGAAGATTATGGAATGCCAATAAGGAAATCCCATCAAAATCCGGAAATAATAAAAATATACAAAGATTTTCTTGGAAAACCTCTTGGAGAAAAATCCCATCAGCTTTTACATACAAAATACACAAAACGAACCAGTTTTTAACAAAATGACGAGCCTATGAACGCAATCGAAGAAAGTCGAGTCAATACGACTGTTATTGACGAGATAATCTCCAGGTACAAAGGGAAACCGGGTGAACTGCTTACTGTTATGGAAGAGATACAGGAGGCCAGTGAGTTTAAATTTCTTGATGATGCCAGTATGGAGTATCTCTCTTCATCTGTAAAGGTGCCTCTGTCACAAATCTATGGCGTGGCCACCTTCTACTCTTTTTTCAACCTGAAACCTCAGGGTAAGCATACAATTATTGTATGCAGGGGAACCGCCTGCCATACAAAAGGATCCAAAATTTTACTTGACGATCTCTCAATACTGCCCGGGTGTAAAGAGGCCCTTGATTCAGGAGAGAGCTCGTTTACTACAGAAGACAAGCAGATTACGGTTAAAACAGTAGCCTGTTTTGGCCAGTGTGCCCTGGCCCCGGTTGTGGCAGTGGACGGAGTGATTTACAGTAATGTGACCTCTGAACAGATAAAGAAATTATTACAGAATTTACAGGAGGACAATAAAGATGAGAATCTCAGACTTAGTTGAGTTAAACAGACTCAGGGAGAGTGCTTCTAAGAAGGTCCTCCCGGATAAACCCTACATTGCAGTAGGAATGGGAACTTGTGGGATTGGGCGAGGTGCAGAGCTGTTATATGACAGTTTTGAGAGAATTATAAAAGAGAGGGATCTGAACATAATTCTTAAAAAGACAGGCTGTTTTGGATTTTGTTCGGAGGAGCCGCTTGTTAATATTTATATGCCCGGATTCCCTCTTATAATAATGCATAATGTTTCTGAAATTGATGTGATTCCAATTATTGGAGGTATCGTCAAAGGTATAATGCCATTTAGAAATGTTCTCTGCAGGATTGAGGAGTGGGACTTCATAACAGGGAAGTTTGAGTTTGGCAGAGGACTTACAGATTATCCTTTATGGAATGAAATTCCATTTTTCAAATGGCAAAAAAAGATAGTACTTCGTAACTGCGGACTTATCGTTCCGGATGATATTGAGGAATATATAGCTGTAGGCGGTTATCAGCCTCTATATAAAGCCCTTTTTGAAATGAATGCATCAGCTATTGTTGATGAAGTAAAAAGTTCAAAATTGAGAGGCAGGGGCGGTGCCGGCTTTCCTACAGGAATCAAGTGGGAGATGATGGCTAAACGGGAGGCTGCTCAGAAATATGTTATTTGCAATGCCGATGAGGGAGATCCCGGGGCCTTTATGAATAGAAACGAGATTGAGAGCGACCCGTTTATGCTGCTTGAAGGTATGACTATTGGAGCTTTTGCGATGGGAGCAACCAAAGGGGTTGTTTACATCAGGGCAGAGTATCCGCTTGCTGTCAGAAGGCTTAAGAGTGCCATTGAACAAGCCAAAGCATACGGGTTACTTGGTGAAAATATACTAAACTCAGGCTTTAGCTTTGATTTGGATATTGTTGAGGGTGCCGGCGCTTTTGTTTGTGGAGAGGAGACAGCTCTTATTCACAGTATTGAGGGTAAATCGGGAAGACCATCTCCGCGCCCGCCATATCCGGCTGAAAAGGGTTTGTACGGAATGCCTACAAATATTAATAATGTTGAAACCTGGTGTAATATTCCGGTTGTAATCTCCAAAGGCGGAGAGTGGTTTACAGGTGTGGGAACTGAGAAAAGTTCCGGAACAAAGGTTTTCTCTCTTGTAGGCAAGGTTAAGAATACAGGACTTATAGAACTTCCTCTGGGATCAACCCTGGAAACAATAGTATTTAAAATTGGAGAGGGAACCGGAACTCAGAAAAGGGTAAAAGCTGTCCAGACGGGAGGGCCTTCAGGGGGCTGTATTCCTGTGGATTATCTCAACACCCCTGTGGATTACGAGTCGCTGAGTTCTCTTGGGTCAATCATGGGATCAGGAGGAATGGTTGTAATGGATCAGGATAACTGTATGGTGGATGTTGCAAGATATTTTACTGAGTTCTCCAATGGTGAGTCGTGTGGAAAATGCACTCCTTGCCGGGAGGGTCTTGCTCAAACATTAACTATAATTAATAAATTCACTGAAGGAAGAGCAACAGAGGCAGATATACATGCTCTCGAGAACCTTGGAAAAGTTATTAAATCCACCGCACTTTGTGGTCTTGGCCAGACTGCTCCAAACCCTGTCCTTACTACACTGAGATATTTCAGGGATGAGTATGATCACCATATGATTGAGAAGAAATGTGAAGCAGGTGTTTGTCAGGAGCTCTTCTCGGCTTTGTGCGAAAACAGCTGCCCTTTGCATATGAATATTCCGAGATATCTGCAGCTTCTTAAGGAGGATAAATTGCAGGATGCCTTTGAATCAACGCTAAGAGATAATCCTCTGCCATCTTCAATAGGAAGAATATGCCACTTCCACTGCCAGATGAAGTGCAGGAGAGAGGCAATTGATGCCTCTGTATCTCAGGGAGATATTCACAGGTATATATCTGACACAGCCTATATTGAAGGTTTTGCTAAAAAGGTATATGAGAGACTTATAAGAGAGAAACTCCCTCAGACTCACAAACGGATTGCAATTGTAGGGTCCGGCCCTGCCGGTCTTACAGCTGCATACTATCTGGTAAGACTGGGTCATGATGTTACAATATTTGAAGCTGAATCAGAGGCCGGTGGTATACTGAGATGGGGAATTCCAAAATACAGACTCCCTTTGGATGTATTTGACCACGAGGTGAATTTTATTAAAGATCTGGGGGTAAATTTCATTTTTAATACAAAAATTGGAAGAGATATTACAATAGAGGAGCTCGAAAGAGACTACAATATTGTCATACTGGCTCTTGGAGCTCATAAGGATATGAGCCTTGGAATCAATGGCAGCGAACTAGATGGTGTCCTTTCCGGAATGGAATTCCTTAAAGATGTAGCTAAAGGTAAGGTTCCGGAGATGGGCAGACATGTAGTTGTTGTTGGCGCAGGAAATGTAGCAATTGATGCTGCAAGGACTGCTCAGCGGTTTGGTGCCGAGGTAACTGTTGTCTACAGACGAATGAAGCCCGATATGCCAGCTAACAAGGATGAGATTAAGGGTGCAGAGATGGAGGGTGTAAACTTCCTGTTTTTGAGTACTCCTAAAGAGATTCTTGCAGATACCAACGATAAGGTAAGGGGTATCGAACTAATGAAAATGGCTTGTGGGGAAATAGACCTCTCCAACAGAAGAAAACCTGTCCCTACAGGTGAGTCTTTTATTCTTCCTTGCGATACAGTGATAATGGCTGTAGGAGAGGAGGTTGAGGCCTCATTTGTTAAAGAGTTCGGGATCAAGACAGTTAGCAATGGCAATATTGATGCTGACCACTTTACATTTATGACAAATCACCCAAGGATATACGCAGTTGGTGATGCTGTTACCGGCCCGGCTACAGCTGCCGAGGCTATGGGTATAGCCAAAAAAGCAGCTGAGATTATTGACTGGAAGTTAATGAACAAGAGAAGATTCCATAAACTTTTCAGAGGTTTTGACTATAGTGATGAGGTTCCTTTAAAACCGGAAGGTGGTAACAGGCACTATACAATTAAACGACCACTTGAGGAGAGAGTTGGAAACTTCAAGGAGATTAATTTAGGTTATACAAAAGAGCAGGCGTATGCAGAGGCATCAAGGTGTCTGAGATGCGATGTAAGGGTAACTGTTAACACAGAGGAGGAATAAGCAATGGAAAAAAGAAAAATTAATTTAACCATAGATGGCAGATCTTATCAGATTAAAGAGGGTAAAACAATACTTGAAAGCTGTAAAGAACTTGGGATAAGTATTCCGTCACTCTGCTATTTAAAAGATATCTCCTCTAATGCCTCATGTGGTATATGTGTAGTTGAAGTAAAAGGTGCAAAAAGTCTTGTAAGAAGCTGTGTTACCTCTGCTTCAGAGGGGATGGAGATCAAGACTCACACTCCTGCAGTAAATCAAGCCAGGATTACAAATCTGCAATTGCTTCTGGCTAACCACCCTTCAGATTGCCTTATCTGCGACAGAAACGGGAATTGCGAACTACAGGAGATATCTTCTGTACTGGGTGTTAATGAAACTCCTTACGACAAAACCAAACCACTACTTCCTCTTGACGAGACATCCCTCTCTCTTATAAGGGATCCAAACAAGTGTATTCTGTGCGGAAGATGTGTAGCAGTATGTGCGGAGATGCAAACTGTTTATGCAATTGATTTTGCTGGCAGGGGGCTAAAGACAAAAATTGCAACATATAAGGACAAAGGTCTTGGTAATGTTGCCTGTACAAATTGCGGACAATGTGCATTAGTTTGTCCAACCGGCGCTATTGTTGAAAGAAATGAATCGGGTCATCTGCTTAAGGATCTGTATGATGACAATAAAGTTGTTATTGTGCAAACTGCACCGGCAATAAGGGTTGGAATTGGAGAGGCGATGGGAATGTCAGATGGAGCACTTGTTACCGGTCAGATGGTTGCTGCATTAAGGAGGCTTGGCTTTGACAAGGTTTTTGACACGCAATTTACTGCAGACCTTACAATTATGGAAGAGGGTCATGAGCTTATAAAGAGGCTGACAACAAATGGAAAGCTGCCTATGGTGACCTCTTGCTCTCCGGGATGGATAAAATTTATTGAGCACTTCTATCCAAAATCACTCGCCCACCTCTCAACATGTAAGTCTCCGCAGCAGATGTTTGGAGCGGTTGCCAAAACCTATTATGCAGAGAAGATGGGAATTGACCCTCGCAGATTGGTAGTTGTATCAATTATGCCTTGTACGGCAAAGAAATTTGAGTGCAAAAGGCCTGAGATGAAATCTGCATACCATTGGTGGAAAGAGAAGATGAATCTTAACGAAAAAGAGGCATTCTTTGATGTAGATTATGTACTGACAACCAGAGAGCTCGCCCGGATGTTCAAAATGACAGGGGTAGACTTTAAGAATTTACCTGAAGAGGAGTTTGATAATCCCCTTGGCATTTCAACAGGTGCCGGGGCAATATTTGCGGCAACAGGAGGGGTTATGGAGGCTGCTGTGAGGACTGCTTATGAGGTGGTTGCAGGTAAGCCCCTTCCTGATCTGAATCTGAAGGTTGTAAGAGGATTTGATGGTATTAAAGAGGCTGAACTTGATATTAATGGCACAAAACTTAAGGTTGCAGTTGCCCATACTCTTAAAAATGCAAGGGTTCTGCTTGATCAGATTGAGGAGGGTAATTCTCCTTATGCCTTCATTGAGGTGATGACCTGTCCCGGGGGATGCCTTGGGGGAGGAGGTCAGCCAATTCCTACAACCTGGGAGGTGAGACAGAAAAGGGCAGAGTCAATCTATCGGGAGGATTCAATTAAACCAATAAGAAAGTCCCATGATAACCCTGCTATTAAGGAACTTTATGAAGATTTTCTCAAGAAACCACTGGGCCATATCTCTCATGAATTATTACATACTGATTATGTAGAGAGAGGTGTATATTAATCCGTTAAAAATACTCCCGGTATCATGGAATTAGTTATATTTGTTACCTAAGATTATTTCTATGCTGCTGGGAGTTATTCATAATATCTCTATCCTTCTTGCACTCTCTTTGATGCACTATCTTTTTGGTTTGAGGCCTGTTAATAATTACAAAGGGGTTAAGGAGATATTTATGGGGTTTGCAATAGGCATTATCGGGATTATCCTGATGATGTCTGAATGGACTCTTCAGCCCGGATTAGTCTTTGACTCAAGAACCATTCTGCTATCTGTATCAGGCCTTCTTATTGGACCTATTCCTACAATTATCGCGATGGCATTCACTGCAATGTACAGAATATACATGGCAGGTGATGGTATTGTTATGGGTGTAGCTACCATTCTCACATCAGGGACAACCGGTATCCTCTGGGGGGCTCTCAGACCAAACTGGTACAAAAAGAGAAAAAATTGGGAGTTATACTCTATGGGTATGCTTACACACCTTATTATGGTAGGGTGTACCATTTTTTTACCGGAAGAGATAAGATTTGACACATTTGTTAATATTTCGCCGGTAGTACTGGCAATATATCCTTTTGGTACGCTCATGCTTGGATTAATTATGCTCACAAATATCGAGAGGCGCGCGAGTATTGTTAAGTATAAAGAGGCAGAGGAACGAAAAACCTCATTTTTCAATGCCAGTAAAGATATGATGTTTATAAAGGATGATTTATTCAGGTATATTGAGGTGAATGATTCATTACTTGAGTTTTTTGGAAAGAGGGCAGATGAAGTACTTGGAAAAACGGACTTTCAGTTACTGGAAGGAGAGGATCTTGATGATGTTTTGATTTCAGATAATCAGGTGCTGTCAGAATTAATCACAGTGAAGATTGAAGAGAAGTTCGGGACAAAAATGTACGAGGCAACAAAATTTCCTGTCAGACTTGAATCAGGAAAATACGGAGTAGGAGGGGTAGTCAGGGATTTAACATACTCTGTTCAAAAGAGAGAGGTTCAAGAGGCGATTCTGAATATTTCAAAGTGCTCTCTTGTAAAGACTGAACTTAAAGCTTTTCTGGAAGAGGTGCATAAAGAGTTAAGCAAAATAATTTCTGCAAGAAATTTTTACATAGCTCTTTATAATAAAAAGAAGGAGGAGTACTCTTATCCATTTTTTAAAGATGATTATGATGTTATTGAAGAGGGCTTTACAGAGCATCTTTATGGTTCTCTTACTGACTATGTAAGAAGAAGTGGTAAGGGTAAAATTATTAATATGCAGATTGAGGAATCGCTTAAGGGGGAAGGGCTGATTTTCTCTACTTATGGTACAGATTCTTCTGTTTGGATGGGGGCTCCTCTATATGATGCGGAATTTAAGGAGGTTATTGGTGTAATTGTAGTTCAGGATTACAGTGATGCTAAAGCTTATAATGAAGATGACCTTGCACTGCTTGAAATTTTTGCAAATAATATTGGTCTTTTTATTGACCGGATAAAGAACATTGAGAGTCTGAAAATGGCTAAATCAAAGGCCGAGGAGAGTGATCGCCTTAAGAGCTCCTTCCTTGCTAATATGAGCCACGAGATAAGAACTCCAATGAATGGTATTATGGGGTTTGCAAATCTTCTCCTGGAGGAGGTAGAAAATGTTGAGCATAAAGAGTATCTCGAGATTATTTCAAAGAGTGCAGACAGACTCCTTGCAACTATAAACGATGTTCTTGATATCTCAAGAATTGAGGCAGGTCAGGTCTTAATAAGCAAATCCGAATTTGATTTAAATCAAATCCTCAGGGAGGTTCACGAATTTTTTAAAGCAAATAACTCAAAACTGGATCTAAGACTCTCCCTTGAGTCTGTTGATGCTTTTATTGTCAATACAGACAGAATAAAGCTTAACCAGATACTAACCAATCTGATGGGTAATGCTATAAAATTTACCAGAGAGGGTTATATTGAATTAGGTTACATTAAGGGGGTCAGCATCTATACAATTTATGTAAAGGATACAGGGATAGGAATCCCTGAAGATAAGCTGGAAAGTATATTTGAGAGATTTGTGCAGGCTCACACTATTGAAAATGAATTTGAGGGTACCGGTTTAGGTCTCTCAATATCAAAATTGTTTACAGAGATTCTTGGTGGTAAAATATGGGTTAAATCAAAATTGGGAGAGGGGAGTACATTCTACATCTCCCTCCCCATTTGATAAATTTTAATTTATACAACTTCCGTCAGAAAGTCTCTCTTCAGGTGTAACAATTCTCATCTTTCCACCCTCCTCTTTTGCCATTAGAATCATACCGCAGGACTCAATCCCCTTGATTTTTCTGGGAGCAAGATTCGCAAGAATACAGATCTGTTTACCAACCATCTCTTCAGGAGTATAATACTCTGCTATTCCGGAGACAATTGTCCTTTTGTCCAGCCCTGTATCAATATGCAGTTTAAGGAGTTTGTCTGTTTTAGGAACCCTCTCGGCCTCCAGGACGGTAGCTGTACGGATATCCATTTTCATAAAATCATCGTAAGAGCACTCCTCTTTAGCCGGAGCCAGTGTACTCTTTTCAGGCTGAGGCTCCAGGGCTGTCTCCTCTTTAGGTCTGAGTGCGTCAAGTTTAGCCAGCTGATGTGCTATAGTCTCATCCTCAATTTTCTCAAAAAGGAGCGTGGCATCATTAATTTTATGACCGGGAAGAAGTATCGTGTCCGATCCAAAATCCTCCCATGTTTTACTCTTCATATTAAGCATATATGAGAGTCTCTGAGTTGTATGAGGCAGGAATGGTTCAAAAGCAATTACCAGATTTGCGCAAATCTGAAGGGAGGTGTTAAGAATTGTAGCCACCCTCTCCATATCGGTTTTGGAAAGCTTCCAGGGCTCAGTGTCTGCAAGGTATTTATTGCCTAGTCTGGCAAGATTCATAGACTCTCTCAGAGCTTCGCGAAACTTGAATGTCTCAAGGCTCTCTTCAATATTCCTTTTTATAACAGGAATCTGTGCCAATGTCTCTTCGTCTGCCTGCTCACTCTTAAGATGAGATGGGACCTCTCCCTGAAAATATTTATGAGTAAGAACCACGGCCCTGTTTACAAAATTCCCAAGGATTGCAACAAGCTCACTGTTATTTCTCGTCTGAAAATCCTTCCAGGTAAAATCGTTATCTTTTGTTTCAGGTGCATTTGCACATAGTACATATCGGAGGACATCCTCTTTTCCCGGGAATTCATCCAGGTATTCGTGAAGCCATACTGCCCAATTCCTTGATGTAGATATTTTATTCCCCTCAAGGTTTAAAAATTCGTTGGCAGGCACATTCTCGGGTAGTATATAGCCGTCTCCGTATGCTTTTAGCATGGATGGAAATACAATGCAGTGAAAGACTATATTATCCTTGCCGATAAAGTGCAGGAGCCTTGTATCATCGCTTTTCCACCATTTTTCCCACTCATTTGGCAATAGTTCGATTGTATTTGAAATATATCCTATAGGTGCATCAAACCAAACATATAAGACTTTACCCTCTGCACCTTCAACCGGGACAGGTACACCCCAGTCAAGATCCCTGCTTACTGCACGAGGCTGCAGGCCTCCGTCCAGCCAGGATTTGCATTGACCGTATACATTTACTTTCCACTCTTTATGCTGTTCAAGAATCCAATCTCTGAGCCATGGTTCATACTGGTCCAGAGGGAGGTACCAGTGAGATGTCTTTTTAAGAACCGGAATGCTTCCGCTAAGTGTAGATTTTGGATTTATTAATTCATTGGGACTAAGGGTACTGCCGCATTTTTCGCATTGGTCACCATAGGCGTTTTCTGCACCGCATTTTGGACAGGTACCGGTAATATATCGGTCTGCAAGGAAATGGTTTGCCTCCTCATCATAATATTGTTCACTCTCTTTTTCAATGAATTTGCCCTCATCGTAAAGCTTTCTGAAGAACTCAGATGCAGTTTTGTGATGCGTCTCTGAACTTGTCCTTGAGTAAATGTCAAAGCTTATTCCAAGTCTTTCAAAAGAGTCTTTTATTATTAAATGGTATTTATCCACTACCTCCTGAGGTGTGCAATTCTGCTGACGGGCCTTGATTGTAATCGGGACACCATGCTCGTCTGAGCCACAGATGAATTTAACATCCCTGCCACGCATTCGGAGATACCTCACATATATATCTGCAGGTATATATACCCCGGCAAGGTGTCCTATATGCACAGCCCCGTTTGCATAGGGAAGGGCCGCTGTTACAAGGTCTCTTTTGTAGCTCTTTTCCATTGTGTTTATTCAGTAAAATATTTGGGTGCAAAGATAAGATTTTATATCGTAAGTCTGTTCAGCTCCCTTGAGAGCATATTTCTGACAGTTAACAGGGTCTTCATATGACCCATAAGTTCTGTCTGCTTCTCCTCTTCATCTGCAGGTATTCTGTTTAGTTCATTCCACATCTCCTGGTAGGCAATGGATGTAATCTTGGCTTTATATACCATAATAGCTTTTGGAACAGCTATTGAAAGGACCTTCTCTTCAGGGATCAGAGAGGCTACAAACTGTTTAATATTAAGGCTGTGCTCCTGAATCAGGATGGAGGAGGTAAGGGAGACTATTTCCGGATCCTGATGATTGGTAAAGTGTTTCTGTATCTCTTCCTGATTCATCTCCCGGACTTTGTAATACTCCTCAAACATATTCTTGTAAAGTAGATTCTGAAATTCCAGTTCATCTGTCTGAAGTTCGTTTAGAATAAACTGGGATACAGTAATAGTAGACTTTATCTCATCGTCGTTACCATAGAGTGGTAGCTCCCCATACTTAAGCAGGTAGTAAAGAAGCTCTCTCTCAGCAGGTTCATAGTATATATCTTTGATGAACAGAGGAAGACTCTCACCTGTATCAATATCAGGAATCTGGGCAACAGGAAATGAGTCACGGATGTCTGTCTCTCTGTTATAAGGACCGTGAGGCAATCTTACTTTCCTTATTTTATTGACCTCCCTTGCGAGAAGGTTTTGATCAAACCTTAGCTTTACACTGCACTCTTCAATGTATACAGCTCTTGTAATTGCGTCAGGAATAACAGAGATACTTGTGACAACTTCATTAATAAGTTGTCTTCTTTTTATCGGGTCTTTATCAGCCTCTGATGAGAGAAGCTCAATCTTGAATTCAATAAAGTCCCTCTCTGCACTTTCAAGATAATCTTTCAACTGGGCAGGAGAGTTGTTTTTTGCATATGAATCCGGATCCTCTCCTTCAGGGAAAAGGACAACCTTTACCTGAAGCCCCTCCTCCAGCAGCATGTCAATCCCTCTCAGTGATGCCTTAATTCCGGCAGGATCGCTATCGTAAAGAATTGTAACGCTTGGTGCAAATCGTCTTATTAATCTTACTTGTTCAGATGTAAGGGATGTTCCGCTTGATGCTACAACATTCTCTACACCGGCCTGCACCAAAGAGATAACATCTGTATAACCTTCAACCAGATAGCATTTTTGAAGCCTAGCAATGGCACTTTTTGCAAAATAAATTCCGTAAAGAGATCTGCTCTTATTATAAATCTCAGTTTCCGGAGAGTTTATATATTTTGCCAGGCTTTTATCCGTCCTTAGAGTCCTTCCTCCAAATGCAATTACCCTTCCTGTAAGTGAGTGGATAGGAAACATCACTCTCTCATAAAACCGGTCTGCAATCTCACCACTCTGTTCTCTCTCTATACCAAGCCCCGAAGATACGATAAACTCCTTTTTAAATCCGGCTCTGAGTGCCGCTGAAGACATTGAGCCATCTCTGCCCTCGGGAGCCCATCCAAGCTGGAATTTTTTTATTGTCTCTTCAGAAAAGCCTCTCTCCTTAAAGTAGCTGAGTGCAATTGAGCGCCCTCTCTGGGAGTTCCATAGAGAGTTTATGAAAAAGTCTCTTGCAAATTCAGATACAACTTGCAGACTTTCACTTTTTAACCTTTGTTGAATTTCGGCTTCACTCTCCTCTCTCTCCTCAACTTCAATCCCATACTTTCTTCCAAGAAATTTAAGCGCCTCAACATATGTGAGATGCTCGTGTTCCATAACAAAGTTAACTGCGTTGCCTGCTTTCCCGCAGCCAAAACATTTGTAAATTCCTTTTGAGGGAGAAACTGAAAACGATGGTGTCTTTTCATTGTGAAAAGGGCAACAAGCTGTATAGTTTGCTCCCCTTCTTCTCAATGAAACAAAGTCACTAATTACATCTACAATCTGTGCGCTCTCCAGAATCCTGGATATAGTTGTTTTGCTGATCATTTGCAGGTCAGAAGCTTCTGAACCCTACGGCTCTCTTTACCTCTGCAAGTGTAGCCGAGGCGCTCTCTCTTGCCTTCTCTCTTCCCTCCCTTACAACCTTGCTAAGGAAATCTGCATCATTTGAAATATCGTCAATTCTCTCCCTGATAGGGAGTGTGTGCTTACATATATCAGAGGCAAGTTGTTTTTTAAGGTCACCGTAGCGTATTGTGCAATTATTGTAAGCATTTGTAAAATGCTCCACAACATCTTTTTCAGAGACTATTTTTAGAAGAGTAAAGAGATTTTCAACAGGTTCAGGCATTTTGCTGTTGAGCTCTGTTGGTCCTGCATCTGTAACGGCTCTCATTACCTTTTTGTGAATTGTCTTTTCGTCATCATAGAGATAAACTCCGTTCCCTTCACTTTTACCCATTTTCCCGCTCCCGTCAAGGCCCGGAACCTTAACTAAATCACTGCCAAAATTAAAGGCCTGTGGCTCAGGAAACAGCTCTGTCCCATAAAGGTTATTAAATCTTCTGGCAAGGAGCCGTGCTATCTCAAGATGCTGCTCCTGGTCTTTACCTACAGGTACTTTGTGTGCCCTGTGTATAAGGATGTCTGCTGCCATAAGTACAGGATATGTAAGTAGCCCGGCATTAACATTGTCAGGGTTTTTGCGAACCTTCTCCTTAAATGATGCAGTCCGCTCAAGTTCTCCTTTGTATGCAATCATATTGAGGAGTACATATAGCTCAACAATCTCTGGTACATCACTCTGGATAAAAATTGCAGATTTCTGAGGGTCCAGCCCGGATGCAAGATACTCAGCAAGAATGGTCTTAACACCGGAATGAAAATCATCCGGGTGAGGATGAGTTGTCAGTGAGTGCAAGTCTGCTATAAAAAAGTAGCAGTTATACTCATCCTGCATTTTTATATAATTTCTCAGGGCTCCGAAATAGTTGCCAAGGTGCAGGTGTCCTGTTGACCTGATGCCGCTTAATACAATCTCCATTCTCTAGTCTTTAATCTCTTTAAGCTTTACGCGGATCTTCTCTTCCACCTCATTCATCAGTTCAGGGTTGTCAGTAAGAATTTGTTTTACAGCCTCTCTTCCCTGGCCAATCTTTGTGTCACCATAGCTAAACCACGATCCGCTCTTTTTAATAATCTCAAATTCAACTCCAAGGTCAACAATCTCTCCAAGTTTAGAAATACCCTCTCCAAAAACAATGTCAAACTCTGCCTTTTTAAAAGGGGGTGCCATTTTGTTTTTTACAATTTTTGCCCTAACTCTGTTTCCTGTTGCCTCTTCACCATCTTTAAGCTGAGTTATTCTTCTGACATCAACACGAACTGATGCATAAAATTTTAGTGCATTACCACCGGTAGTTGTTTCAGGATTTCCAAACATTATTCCAATCTTCTCCCTGAGCTGATTGATAAAAATACAGCAGGTATTTGTTTTGCTGATATTGGCTGTTAGCTTCCTAAGCGCCTGGCTCATCAGTCGTGCCTGAAGGCCCATTTTGGAATCACCCATTTCGCCTTCAATCTCGGCTTTAGGAGTAAGGGCTGCAACAGAGTCAATAACAATAATATCCACTGCTCCTGAACGGATAAGTGCATCTGTTATCTCAAGGGCCTGCTCACCGTTATCCGGTTGAGAGATAAGCAGAGTATCAACATTTACACCCAGCTTTTTTGCGTATGTCCTGTCAAAAGCGTGCTCGGCATCAATAATTGCTGCAATGCCTCCAAGCTTTTGAGCCTCCGCAACAGCGTGTATTGCGAGGGTAGTTTTACCGCTTGATTCCGGTCCGTAAATTTCAATAACCCGTCCTCTCGGATAGCCTCCAATTCCTAACGCGTTATCAAGTGCAATAGAGCCGGATGCTATAGTACTCACTTCCCATTTTGGCTGCTCCCCCATCTTCATAACGGTACCCTTACCGTAATCCTTCTCAATCTTGTCCAGAGTTGCCTGTAAAGCCTTAAGCTTCTCAGGGGCAATCTCCGCACCACTCTTTACTTCTACACTCTCTTTAGCCATAATGATAATAGTTTTAAATTCCCACAAAAATAGCAAATGATTTTCAATTTTACCTAAATTTGCCCAATGAAAAAATGGCTACTGGGAATGACTCCGGCAGAGGTAAAAAAAGTGGTGGAAGAGCTTGCTCTCCCATCTTTTACGGCCGGTCAGATAATTGGATGGATATACGGGAAGAGGGTCTCTGAGATTGACCAAATGAGTAATCTCTCAAAAATTACAAGATCACTCTTGTCTGAGAACTATCAGGTTGGTGGATTCTCTCCTTCAGAGAGTCAGATTTCTATTGATGGAACTAAGAAATATCTCTTCCCCTCTCTTTCCGGAAGTCCGGTAGAGAGTGTAATGATTCCTGAGGCCGACAGAAAAACAATATGCGTCTCTTCTCAATCAGGATGTAAAATGGCTTGTCGTTTTTGTATGACAGGACGGATGGGATTCAGAGGGAATTTGAGAGCAGGTGAAATTATCTCGCAATTTATTAACATTGAAGAGAGTTCAGAGCTCACAAATGCGGTTTTTATGGGTATGGGAGAGCCGCTTGACAACTACACCGAGGTGATGAAGGCTATAGAAATCCTCACATCTGACTGGGGTTTTGGATGGAGCCCCAAAAGAATTACCCTCTCCTCAATAGGTGTTGCCCCCGCATTAAAGGATTTTCTGGAAAATTCAAAGTGCCATTTAGCAATCTCTCTGCATAATCCGTTTGATTCTGAAAGGCTTGAGCTTATGCCAATGCAGAAGGCATGGCCTATCGATGAGACAATTAATCTTATCAAGGAGTATGACTTTACAGGACAGAGAAGGGTGAGTTTTGAGTATATTATGTTTGACGGATGGAACGATTCAAAGAGGCATGCCGATGCTCTTACCAGGATGCTCAGAGGGCTGGAGTGCAGAGTCAATCTTATAAGATTCCACGAAATCCCTGACTTTCACCTTAGGACATCACCTCTGCCTGTAATTGAGATGTTCAGGGATAGACTTAACAGATCCGGAATAGTCTCTACAATAAGAGCATCAAGAGGGGAGGATATAATGGCAGCCTGTGGGATGCTTAGCGGAAGCAAATAATAAACGAACATGGAAGGTAACTACAAAGGTTATACAGGGCTAACCTCAGCCGAGGTAGCAGAGAGCAGAGAGAGACACGGGAAAAATGTTTTAACTCCTCCGGAAAAAGAGCCGTTGTGGAGACTCTTTCTGCATAAATTTGAGGATCCAATTATCAGGATTCTTCTTATTGCTGCTTTTCTCTCACTTGGGATTTCATTTATACATCGTGATTTCATTGAGACCATAGGTATTTTCTTTGCAATATTTCTTGCCACCGGAGTCGGATTCTGGTTTGAGATGGATGCGAGCAAGAAATTTGACATTCTTAACAAAGTCAATGATGAGACACCTGTAAAGGTTATGAGAGATGGTGTTATAACAGAGATTCCAAAGAGTGAGATAGTTTGCGGAGATCTGGTTTTACTGGACACCGGAGAGGAGATTCCTGCAGACGGAGAGCTGGCAGAGGCTCTCTCTCTGTCAGTAAATGAATCAACATTAACCGGAGAACCAGTAACATCCAAAAGCACAAATCCGCTTGATTTTGACAGTGAGGCAACCTATCCCTCCAACAGGATATTCAGAGGAACAACTGTTATAGAGGGTCACTGCTCCTATGTTGTTACAGAAGTTGGAGACTCCACAGAATTTGGAAAAGTAGCAGAGAAATCGGCAGAGAGAAGTACAGAGCAGACTCCGCTAAACAAACAGCTTGAATCGCTTGCCGGATTTATTGGTTTTGCAGGACTGCTTACTGCTTTTCTTCTCTTTTCTATACTTTACATAAAGGAGATATTGACTCCACAATCGGTATTTACACCAGCTCAGATTATTTTGTTAACATCTGCAATAGCCGGATTGCTGGCACTAATCGGGAAAATTTGGATGCCAATTCTCAGATACAGCAGTAAGAAAAAAAGAGGAGAGAGAGGATGGCTCTTTTGGATTTTAACAGGTTTTTTAATATTCTCTTTGCCCGTAATTACCGGAGAGATACTTGGATTTAATATGTTCTCGTCAGATGCTCTGGTCTCACTTGATGTTGCAAGCCGGATACTGGGACATTTTATGGTGGCAGTAACTCTGATTGTAGTCGCTATCCCGGAGGGTCTCCCAATGGCAGTTACACTGTCGCTGGCAATGAGTATGCGAAGGATGCTCCTTACCAATAATCTGGTAAGAAAGATGCACGCAACCGAAACAATGGGTGCAGCAACTGTTATATGCACAGATAAAACGGGAACTCTTACAATGAATCAAATGAGGGTTTCAGAGGCTCTGTTTTCAGATAACAAAAACTTGGTTTACGAAAGTATATCTCTTAATTCTACTGCATTTCTGGATTTTACCTCCGGAGGGATGCCAAAAGCTTTGGGTAATCCCACTGAGGCAGCCCTTTTGCTTTGGATGCATGAAAATGGCGAGGATTACCTTGGTATTAGAAAATCTACATCTGTTGAGAGTCAACTCACATTCTCAACAGAGAGGAAATATATGGCTACTCTTGCAATCTCACCATCTCTGGGGAAACTACTTCTTTATGTAAAAGGGGCCCCTGAGATTGTTGCCGGTAAATGCAAAAATGTTCCTGATGATATTCCCGGGAGACTTCTGGACTTTCAAAGCAGGGCAATGAGGACTTTAGGCTTTGCATTTTGCGAGATAGATCCGTCAGACAGGAGAAGTATTGAGGAGATGGCATCCGGAGGGCTGGAGTTTCTTGGAGTTGTGGCAATCTCTGATCCTGTAAGACCGGATGTTCCTGCTGCAGTAATGAGGTGCAGAGGTGCAGGTATAGATGTGAAAATTGTAACTGGAGATACTCCGGCGACTGCAATGGAGATAGGAAGACAAATAGGGATTCTTGAAAGAGATGAAAAAAATCCTGAAAAGTATGTAATTACCGGAAGCGATTTTGCAGCTATGACAGATGAGGATGCCTTCAAACTTGTAAAGGAGCTGAGGATTATGTGCAGAGCCAGGCCTGGTGATAAGCAGAGATTGGTAGAACTTCTTCAGAAGAGAGGTGAGGTTGTGGCAGTAACAGGTGATGGCACAAATGATGCTCCGGCTCTGAACCACGCACATGTAGGGCTCTCAATGGGATCAGGCACCTCAGTGGCAAAGGAGGCAAGTGATATTACACTGCTTGATGACTCTTTCAATTCTATTGCAACTGCTGTTATGTGGGGGCGATCCCTATACCAGAACATTCAAAGATTTATTATTTTCCAGCTAACTATTAATCTTACAGCGATGTTGATTGTCCTGCTTGGTACTTTGCTGGGGCATGATCTCCCTCTTACAGTAACACAGATGTTATGGGTAAATCTAATAATGGATACATTTGCTGCCGGTGCACTTGCTTCACTTCCTCCTGAAGAGAGGGTGATGAAGCTCGCTCCAAGAGACTCGTCGGCATTTATAATTACACCTTCAATGAGGATTAATATTATTCTTACAGGGTTGTTTTTTGTTGTATCCCTTTTATGGCTCATGCTTGAGATGGGCGACGGGTCAGGGTCTCTCTCAAGATATGACCTATCAATGTTTTTCACAATATTTGTAATGCTTCAGTTCTGGAATATGTTCAATGCAAAAAGTTTTAACTCCGGAGGCTCTGCTTTCAGGGGCATTTTTAAGAGTCCCGGCTTTTTACTTGTGTCGTTGCTTATTGTTTTGGGGCAGGTACTTATAGTAAGGTTTGGAGGTGATGTCTTTAGAACAGTACCTCTTAAATTATGGGACTGGGCTCTTATTGTAGCTGGAACATCTGTTGTACTCTGGGTAGGTGAATTGACAAGATTAATAAAAAAAATAGTAGTAAAATGAAGAGATTAGTTTTCCTGATTGTTGCCTTTGTTGCAATCGCTTCAGCCTGTACAAGAGGGGGCTTGGAGCTTAATTCCGGAGTGTGGAGAGCTGCGCTTTACACATCAGACTCTACTGAGATTCCATTCAATTTTAATCTTGTTTTTAATGAGGGTGATACTTTGATGGAGATTCTTACCGGGGATAATATTTACACCGTTAAGGAGGTCTCCAGAAGGGGTGACTCTCTTTTTGTTACAATGCCTCTCTTTAGTTCAGGTTTTGCACTGGCAATTCACGATGGAATTATGGAGGGGAAGTTTATAAGGGCTACATATAATATGGATGTAAAAGCATGGCCGGGAATCGGCAAACGATTCTTATCCGAACCATCAGAAAGCTCCTCTTTGATATCAGGAAGATGGCTTATAAATCTGGGAGAGAGAGAAATTATTGGAGAATTTTCTGAAAATAGTGGCAGAGTGACCGGCTCTTTTTTAACCCCTTCCGGTGACTATAGGTTTTTTGAGGGGGTGCTGGACCAGTCTGGAGAACTAATGCTATCATGCTTTGACGGAGGATTTATAAGACTTTTTAAAGCAAAGCTGGAGGGGAATGATTCTCTTTCAGATGTAAAACTATATTCCGGTTTCAATAATCTGGAGAGTGGTTATGGTAAAAGGAGTGAAAATGCCGAGTTACCGGATGCTTATGCAGTTACCGGTATGAAAAAGGGGTATACAACTTTTGGATTTAGCTTTCCTGACCTGAACGGAGAAGCAGTGAGCCTCAAAGATGAGAGATTTCAAGATAAGGTTGTGATATTGCAAATAAGCGGTTCCTGGTGCCCTAACTGCCTTGATGAGAGCAAGTTTTTGGCAGAGATGAAGAGCAGGTACAAGCCCTCTCTTGAGGTGGTTGCACTTGCTTTCGAGAGAGCTGAGGAGTACAGCCAAGCGAAGGGAGAGGCAATGAAGCTTGTAGAGGCAGCAGGTATTAATTATGATGTGCTTGTAACCGGACACTCTCCGTCAAGACTAAAAGAGGCCCTTCCTGAGCTTGATAACTTCAAGGCCTTTCCAACAACAGTCTATATTGATAAAAAGGGTAATGTCAGAAGGATTCACTCAGGCTTTAACGGCCCTGGTACAGGAGTCCATTACAAGAAATTTTCTGAGGAGTTTACATTATTCATTGAGAATCTCATTGCTGAATAATGAAAGCATTGGAGACAATGCGTAAACTATGTGCATCAAGAGAGATGTGCACGGCAGATATTTTGGCAAAGCTGGTGAGAATGGGAGTTGAAACTGAAGAGCAGCATAATATTATTAAAAGCCTGACAGAAGATAAATTCCTTGATGACTCCAGATATGCAAGCGCATATGTACGAGACAAAAGCCGCCTTGCGGGGTGGGGGGCAATTAAAATCAAATATGCACTCAGACAGAAATCAATTTCAGACCAGATAATCTCAGCCGCTCTGGAGAGCATAGATAAAGCCGGGGAGATTGAGAGACTTCGTAAAACACTACTCTTAAAATTCAGGTCTCTTCCAAAAGAGGATGAGAGAGAGAAGAGTCTTAACAAACTTGTGAGGTTTGCTCTCTCAAGAGGTTTTGACTATGGCTTATCAATTAAGGTGGCAAAAGAAATAATTGGTTAACTTTGCCATTCAAAATTCAAAAAAATGATTAATCTGGATTATATAAAAGAGATCCAGCAGCGCATTGAGTCGCTGGGGAGGTCTCTTTGACATCGCTCAAAAGAGAGATGATCTGAAAATTAAAGAGGAGCGAACACTTGCTCCTGACTTTTGGAACAACCCATCAGATGCTGAGATCTATCTTAAAAAAGTTTCGGCTCTTAAGTACTGGGTAAAGGGATTCTCTGAAATTGAGTCTGCTCTTGAAGATTTAGTTGTTTTGTACGACTTTTCAAAAGAGGATGACACCATAACTAATGAGGTAGATGAACATTACAAAAAACTTGAAAGAATTGTAGAGGCTCTTGAGCTACGCAGTATGCTCGGGAGTGAAGGCGATAATCTTGGGGCCATTCTTAAAATTAATTCAGGAGCCGGCGGCACAGAGAGCAACGACTGGTCATCTATGCTAATGAGGATGTATGTGCGCTGGGGCGAGAGAAACGGATACAAAGTTCATATATACGATCTGATAGAGGGAGAGGAGGCCGGAATAAAATCTGTGACAATTGAATTTGAGGGAGATTATGCATATGGTTATCTTAAGGCCGAGAACGGAGTTCACCGCCTTGTGAGGATATCTCCCTTTAACGCACAGGGAAAGAGGCAGACAACATTTTCATCTGTCTTTGTATATCCTGCTGTTGATGATACTATAAACATAGAGGTGAATCCCGGAGATTTAGAATGGGACACATTCCGTTCCGGAGGAGCCGGAGGGCAGAATGTTAACAAAGTAGAGACAGGCGTAAGGGTAAGGCACCTTCCTACAGGGATTACGGTTGAAAACACAGAGAGCAGATCTCAGCTGGATAACAGACAGAATGCAATAAGAATATTGAAGTCCCACCTTTATGAGCTTGAGCTGAGAAAGAGAAGAGAGAGGGAGGCTGAACTTGAGGGTAAAAAACTGAAGATAGAGTGGGGGTCACAGATTAGAAGCTATGTTCTGCATCCATATAAAATGGTTAAGGATTTAAGGACAGCATATGAGACATCAGATACCCAGGCTGTACTGGATGGGGATATAATGGAGTTTATGAGAAGTTTTCTTATGGGCAGCCAGGGTAAACAGAATTAATGGTTTTAACTAAAAATAGAGAGATATGGATTTTAAATTTCACGAAATGTTTCCTCTTGGAGAGGATAAGACACAGTACCATCTCCTTTCAAAGGAGTATGTGTCAACAGCTCAGTTTGAAGGAAATGAGATTCTTAAGGTAGACAAAGAGGGGCTTAGACTTCTGGCCAGACAGGCTATGCACGATATAGCATTTATGCTGCGTCCTGAGCATAATGAACAGGTTGCAAAAATTTTAAGCGATCCCGAGGCAAGTGTAAATGACAAAGCTGTGGCACTTACAATGCTTCTGAATGCAGGTATTTCATCAAAAGGGGTTTTGCCTTTTTGCCAGGACACAGGAACCGCTACAATTGTAGCCAAAAAAGGTCAGAGGGTATGGACAGGAGGAGGCGATGAAGAGGCCCTTTCATACGGAGTCTTTGATACATATACGCAGGATAACCTGAGATACTCTCAGACAATAGCCCTGGATATGTACAATGAGAAAAACTCTGGTAATAACCTTCCTGCGCAGATTGATATTTATGCAACTGACGGAGGAGAGTATAAATTTCTTTTTGTTGCCAAGGGTGGCGGTTCAGCAAATAAGAGCTATCTTTTTCAGGAGACAAAGGCTCTCTTAAATCCCGAATCTCTTGAAAAATTTCTGATAGAGAAGTTAAAAACGCTGGGGACTGCAGCTTGTCCTCCTTATCATATTGCTTTTGTCGTAGGCGGAACATCGGCAGAGGCCTGTATGAAGACAGTGAAGCTTGCTTCGGCAAAATACCTTGACGAACTTCCAAAGCAGGGTGGTCCTGAGGGACATGCCTTCAGAGATCTTGAAATGGAGGCAAAGCTCCTTAAAGCTGCACAGACATTTGGTATGGGTGCTCAGTTTGGTGGTAAGTACTATGCTCACGACATTAGAGTTATAAGACTGCCAAGACACGGAGCTTCATGTCCTGTTGGAATGGGAGTCTCTTGCAGTGCAGACAGAAACATCAAAGCGAAAATAAATAAAGATGGAATCTGGCTTGAGACACTAGATACAAATCCACTGAGATTAGTTCCTGAGAACCTGAGAAACATCAAGGCAACCCAGGAGGGGGCTGTTAAGATTAATCTGAACAGACCTATGAACGAAGTCTTGGCAGATCTCTCAAAATACCCTGTATCAACATTCCTGTTGCTTTCAGGAACTATTGTGGTAGGAAGAGATATTGCCCATGCAAAACTAAAAGAGAGACTTGATAAAGGAGAGGGTATGCCTCAATATATGAAGGACCATCCAATCTATTATGCTGGTCCTGCCAAGAGACCTGCCGGGATGCCAAGCGGATCATTCGGCCCGACAACAGCCGGAAGAATGGACTCATATGTAGATCTATTCCAGAGTAATGGAGGGAGTATGATTATGATTGCTAAAGGGAATCGCAGTCAGCAGGTTACAGATGCCTGCCATAAACACGGCGGATTCTATCTCGGCAGTATCGGTGGTCCCGCAGCTATTCTTGCACAGGAGAGCATACGCAAGGTTGAGGTACTAGAATATCCCGAACTGGGTATGGAAGCAATCTGGAAAATAGAGGTAGAAGATTTCCCTGCCTTCATCCTGGTTGACGATAAGGGTAACGATTTCTTTAAGCAATTAAAGTAAAAAACTGAAAATCTCTCTGTAGGCCATATCACGGGAGTCTTTCCCTGAGAGGACAAGGTCGTGAAGTCCATCTTCAATTATTACAACCTTAACAGAGCCGGATACAGAGGCGGAGAATTTAATAATTTCAGCGACATCTAAAACGGTGTCGCTTTTTTTATGGATTTCACTAAACTCAGATCCTGTTGAACTTGATGATGAACACATAATCAGGACGGGGACACCTATCTCAATACCTTTTTGAAGCCTCTTCTGCCCGTTGTGAATAACCCTTATCCATGCGGCAGTAACCATAGGTGATTGTATAGGCTTCATTATTGTGTCAAACTGCCACTCCCCGTAGTAATCAGAGTGAAGACTCATGCAATTAACCGGGCTGACGCTCCTGTTTACTACCATCCTCGGCATTACAGATCCAATTGCAGAGAAAACAGGTATACCGATACTCTCAGCCACTCCTCCTACATTGAAATCAAAAAAGGGGCTGTTAAGAATCAGACCGGAGGCTAGCAGAGAGTCCCCCTTTTCGGCTGCATAGAGTGAAGCTATTAAACCTCCCGTAGAGTGAGCCATTATTGTAACCGGAGCATTGGGGAGATCTTTTTTTATCTCAGCGATTGACTTGTCAATCTCTTCATAATAGTCCGATATATCCCTTGAATCATACCACACCTGCCCGGGTAATTTCGATCTTCCATACCTGCGGAGGTCAAGAGCATAGAACCTGAACCCGTTATTTTCCATTGAGTCTGCAAGAGAGGTCTGGTAGAAATAGTCACTGTAACCATGTATGTAAAGAATGGCCCGTTCATTGTTAATACTCTCTCTCTTTCTCACAAGGGTTGCAACAGGCACACCGTCAAAATCCTTATTAAGAATAATATGTTTAAACTCCCACTCTTCCCCCAGGTAATCAATATTCCAGTTTTTACTATCGATAATCAGTGTCGAATTAAAATCAGGAGTCTCCAGCATCTCCCGGTCATTACAAGAGTAAAAGAAAAATATAACCAGAGCTAAAAGGATAAATGATTTTTTCATATAGGCTCAGTGTGGATATTAATATGCGTTCCTCTGCCAAAGCGCTCTTTTATTGAAAGTTCTAGTTCGGTGGCAATATCGTGAGATCTGACAAAAGTAATATCTTTGTCAAGTTTTATATGCACATCTATAGCATAGATAGTTCCCACTTTTCTGGTCTTTAGGTGGTGGAATTTTACTATATCGGGGTGACTATTAATCAAAGACTCAATCTCTTCAATAATTTCACCCGGAAGAGAGGCCTCAAGGAGCTCTTTTATGCTTGGCATTCCAAGGTCGTAAGCAACCTTTATTATAAAGAAACTAACCACTATACCCGCAATGGGGTCTAGTATTCTCCAGGATTCTCCAAGAAATATGGCACCAGAAATTCCAAGCGCAGTACCAATTGATGAAAAGGCATCTGACCTGTGGTGCCACCCGTTAGCAATGACTGCAGGACTGTTTATTCTCTTACCAACAATTATAGTGTACCTGTACAGTGCCTCTTTGGAAATGATTGATACCAAAGCAGCCCACAGAGCAACCATTCCCGGCTCTTTTAGCTCACCACCATTAATGTACTCAATTATCTTTTCCAGACCGTTGACAAAAATACCTATTCCTACTCCAGCAAGGGCAAGTGAGATAATTAGTGTTGCAAATGTTTCAAATTTTCCATGACCATATTTGTGATTATCATCACTCTCTTTTCCTGATATATTTAAAAAAGCAATAACAACAATATCAGTTGCAAAATCTGAAAGAGAATGAACACCATCAGCCAGCATGGCAGAGCTCTTTCCTGCAATACCGGCAGTAATTTTAGCAATTGTGAGTATAAGGTTTACAAAGAACCCCGCTAAAGTAACCCTCTTAGCCTCTTTTCCCCTGTTATCCATTTAATAAATTGTTAATAACAAACAATTAATAAAGTTAAGTGTTATTTTTGCAAACACCCAAACAGAGCATATGTTTTTCATTATAGTTTTTTCTACATTTTTTGCCCTTTCGTCATATGTATTCATAAGAGGCTTTCAAGCCCTTCCACCATTTGCAATAGTAAAAATAATCTATTCAATATTGTTTATATCTGGATTTGTCTCCTTTTTTCTACGGATGTATTTTGGCGATAAAATTGACGAGCGTTATGCTGTACCTCTTTCTGAAGTGGGTTTTACATTTATTATAGCGCTTGTCTATTTTGCAATATTTGCTCTTGGGTTTGATATTTTGCGCATACTTAACCACTTCTTCAGCATATTTCCTGAGATTGTAACATCAAACTGGACTTTCGTAAAGCAGGGTGCACTTGCACTCTCAGTAATCTCGGTCATGATATTGTTAATTGTTGGAAGCATTAATTTCAACAACCCTGTAGTAACAACATACCAGATTAATACTGAGAAAAACCTTCCCGGAGGGGAGCTTAAACTAGTCCTGGTCAGTGATATTCATTTAAGTACAAGTATAAACTCTAAGCACCTTAAAAAATATGTAAAACTCATTAACGATCAGAGAGGGGATGCTGTTTTTCTTGCTGGTGACATAGCTGACAGAGATGTACGCCCGTTAATTGATCAGAAAATGGGAGAAGAGCTGGCTAAGCTATCTGCGCCAATGGGAGTTTTTGCAATTACAGGAAACCACGAATTTTACGGAGGAGACAAAGATGAGATATATAAAATATTAAGAGAGGCAGGGATAAATGTGCTGATTGATTCTCTGTTTATCTCCCCGCATGGTTTTGCTGTTGCCGGAAGAGATGATCTTACCAACCACAGAAGAGCACCTCTTGATTCAATATTAAAAGATCTAGAGAGAGAGATCCCCGTTATCTTAATGGATCATCAGCCAAAAACGCTGGATGATGCTGTTAGAAACCAGATAGATCTTCAATTTTCAGGGCATACTCACAGAGGACAGTTCTGGCCGGGAAACCTTATCACGGAGGCAATGTTTGATTTGGCATATGGCCATGCAAGGAGAGGGGATACAGATTTTATAGTAACCTCCGGACTTGGCCTTTGGGGGCCAAAGTACAGAATAGGTACAAAATCAGAAGTTGTTGTTATTGAGTGGAAACAGCTACCAACTTCCACCGGCACCACCGCCTCCAAATCCACCCCCGCCGAATCCTCCAAATCCGCCACCGCCGAATCCACCACCACCGAAACCTCCACCTCCAAATCCACCGGACCTGCCACCACGGCTACCAGATAGCATAGATCCCAATATAAGAAGTTCGGCAAGTCCCGGCCCTCTCTTTCCGCCACCACCAAAGTTGCCTCCACCGCCTTTTTTTGAGATTGCGGATATAATAGTTACAATGATTATAAACAGTATTACCAATACTGCTGCACCCAATCCGCCAAGATCTTCGGTGTCTGAAGCATACTTATCAGAGGAGTACTCTCCGGCAGCAATAGGCATAATAACATTCAGTGCAGCTACAACACCTCCAAAATAGTCATCTTCAGCAAAACGAGGTATCATCTCTCTCTCAATAATCCTTTTGCAAATTGCATCCGGAAGAGCCCCCTCCAGGCCGTAACCTGTGGCAATAAATGCCTCCCCTCTTTCATTCCCTCTTTTTGGTTTAATTAAGATAACCACTCCATTATCAAACTCGGACTGTCCCACTTTCCACTCGGCACCAATCTGGTAGGCAAACTGCGCTTTGTCCATACCCTCAAGAGAGTTAACAGTAACAACTACAATCTGGTTTGAGGTGCTGTCAGAAAAGGCCACAAGTGCTCTTTCAATCCTCTCTGCATCATTTTGTGAAAAAATTGATGCAAAATCGTTTACCAGTCTGGGAGGTGCCGGCTTTGCAGGTATCTGTGCAAATAACACAGATGTGAAAAGAAGCAGTGCAGTAAAAGCTAATCCTCTAGTCACCAAAAGAGATTTCATTACTCTGTTCATCTGTGTCGTCTGATTTAATTGGGAAGAAGACTTTTAATTTTTCTCCCGCGAGTTCAATTGTTTTACATAGACCTTGGGCAGTGTTGCCTGATTTCAGGTTTTCACCAAGCAGATTAAGGGCATCCTGCCAGAAATTCTCAGGCACAACTTTATTAATGCCATCGTCTCCAATAATTGAAAATTTACGGGTTTTCCAGGCAATATAGATTAAGACTCCGTTTCTCTCTTTGGTTTTATACATCTTGAGCTTATTGAAAACATAAACTGCCCTGGCAACAGGATCGCCCGGGCAGTTGCTTTCTATGTGAACCCTTATCTCTCCGGAGGTGTTCAGCTCTGCAGATTCTATGGCTTTAACAATAGTTGCCTGATCTGCTTTGGAAATGAAGGGATTTGTTCCCACGGTTAAAACTCAACTTTAGGTGCTGTCTCTGCTCCTTCAGCCGCTTCAAAATATGCTTTGCGCTCAAATCCAAAAATTCCTGAAAGAATATTCTTTGGAAATTGTCTGATATATGTATTGTAAGCTCTGGCTGTCTCGTTAAATTTCTGTCTCTCTACAGTAATTCTGTTTTCTGAACCTTCAAGTTGTGCCTGAAGTTCCAGGAAATTCTGATTGGCTTTAAGATCAGGATAGCGCTCAACAACAACCATCAATCTTTGTAATGCACTGCCAAGCTCTCCCTGTGCAGCCTGAAACTGCTTCATACTCTCTTCAGTCATGTTGGCAGGATCTATTGTTGTCTGGGTTGCCTTTGCGCGAGCATTTACAACACCCTCAAGAGTCTCTTGCTCATGAGCTGCATAACCTTTCACAGTAGCTACCAGATTAGGAATAAGATCTGCCCTTCTTTGATATACATTCTCCACCTGAGCCCAGGCAGAGGTAACCCCCTCCTCTTTTGTAACCATAGAGTTGTAGGAGTTTTTAGCCCAAAGGAACACAAGCAGTACCGCTCCGAGCACTACCAGAAGTGTAATCAAACCTTTTGAAAGTTTCATAATTTGTCAGATGTTAATTTATTCTTGTTTATTATTTGGCAGAAGCATCTCTTACGCAGCGGACAGATGCCCCAAATGTGCTTTTGCTTGCAAAATTGTAAGGGAAATCCGGACTGTCAAAATATATGAATCTGTAGAACCCGTTGTTGTTGTCCATCTGATCCGCAGACCACCAGGTTGCATACTCACCCCTGTTAAGGAATGTTCTGTAGCTTCCGGTAGAGTTCCCTGCAGGAATTGCATTCCATCCAAATTGATTTAAATATTGGAAGTTTGGACTGTATTTCCACATGTTAACAGAGTTGATAGTTGCCTTTGCAGAAACTTTAGATCCAATTCCGGCCCACTTTCCGTCAAACGCCAATGCTGCTCCTCCATTTAACTCCTTTGCAAGATTCTCCCAATCCTTGTTGTCAGGTAATCTCCACCCCTCAGGGCAGGCAGTTTTTGCCTCCTCCCATGTATAAAGTCTGCCATACAGCTCTCCCAACGCCTCAATTAAAAGATATGGTTTCCCGGATCCCTTCCAGTTCAGGTTAAAGGTAAACCAGTCTAATGTCCCAATTGTTGCATAGTTGTATTTGGCTCCATCTCTATTGTCTTCGAACAATTTGTCACTTCTGACAACACCGCCAAAGCTGCTGTCCGCGTTGGGATTAACTACCGTGGTGTTGAAGGACTGAGTTTTGGTTGAGTACCTGGGGTGAGTAATATACAAAGATATTGTATAGTCACCCGGTTTAACAGGAGCTTTAATAATGATTTCACTGCCAAACAGAGAGTCAACACTAAAACCTTTAGTGAACCACTTGTATGTAAGGCTGTCAACTGGTTTGGAAATCCCTTCGGCCTTAATATCAAGGTCCTGCCCGGCAATCAGGTAGGTAGGAATATTCGCCACGAGAGCCCCCTCCATATACAATTTGGTATCCTCCTCTTCATCCTTTTTACAGGCGAAGGCAAGAATGAGCATCAGTGATAAAGATGCAAGTCTTAGCCATTTATTTTCTGTCATAATGTTGTCTAGTGCTTATATAACTCACAAAGATATGTTTTTTTATTCTAAATTTGTGCCAAACACTTCGTCACCAATGATTTTTTCAAAACAGAACCTGACTATTTTTATGCTGGTGGTATCAACAGCCATTGTAGCAGTATCTTGCAATAGAGTCAGTAATTACAGAACCATTGACGGATTCACTCAGGGTACAACCTTTCATATTGTTTACTCCGGCAAAGGAGACTCTCTGAATTCAGCAGTAGACTCAATTCTTTTGAAGATTGATAACTCTCTCTCAGTTTACAACGACTCCTCTCTCATAACAGCTGTAAACCAGAATTTGGATGTATATGTCGATACTCTTTTTGAGAATGTATTTAAGAGATCTGTAGATATATGGAGGGAGAGCGACGGAGCTTTTGACATATCAGCGGCGCCATATTTTGAGGTATGGGGATTTGGCAAGGGGGAGAAAAGAGAGGTTACTCCCCAGATGATTGACAGCATAAAGGCCTTTGTGGGGATGGACAAGGTGGCACTAAGTGAGGGTAAAGTAGTAAAATCAGATAATCGTTTAACTCTTAATGTCAATGCAATTGCTCAGGGTTACACTGCAGATGTTATAGCTTATGAGTTTGACAGAAGAGGTATCGATAATTATCTGGTTGAGGTAGGCGGAGAGATATTTTGTAAAGGAGTAAATCCATCCGGGAAGAGGTGGAGTGTTGGAATTGACAGACCTGAGGAGGGTAATATGATTCAGGGTGGAGATATTCAGACAGTGATCCTGCTCTCGGGGAGAGGCCTTGCGACCTCAGGAAACTACAGGAAATTTATTGAGGAGAACGGAGTAAAATACTCACATACAATAAACCCTGCCACTGGCCGGCCTGTTAAGCATAATCTGCTTAGCGCAACAGTGATTGCCTCTGATGCGATGACTGCTGATGCATACGCAACCTGGTTCATGGTTGTTGGTCTTGACAGAGCAGTAGAGATTATTGAATCAAGAGATGATATTGATGCTTTGTTAATTTATGATAAGGATGGAGAGTTTAAACTTTACCAATCAAAAGGTCTTGAAATAAACAAATAGATTATGAGCGATAAAATTTCCAGAAGAGGATTTATAAAATCATCACTGTTTGCCGGAGCGGCGCTGGGACTGGGTTTTAGTGATATTACAAAACTAAGGGCAAACAACCGTTTTGATACTATAATCAGAAACGGATTAATTTACAACGGAGAGCTCAGAGCTCCTGTTAAAGGAGATATCGCAATAAAGAACGGAAGGATTTCTGCTTTGGGAGATTTGGGCACAAGTGCAGATAAGGTAATTGATGCCGGAGGAAATGTTATCTCCCCGGGATTCATAGATATTCATACCCATACAGATGCCAACATGATGGAGGCCCCTTTGGGAGACAGCAAAATCTACCAGGGAGTAACCCTTGATATAGGAGGTAATTGCGGGGACTCTCCATTCCCTTCATCCAGATGGGAAAATAAAGAGGCGTTTTTTGCCGATTATGCTCGTCAGAGCAGAGGGATTAACTACGGGACCCTGATTGGTCAGGGCACTGTCCGGGGTCGCTTTGTCGGAGATAACGACACGCCCGCTACGGCAGATCAGATTAAAGCAATGGTCTCTTATGTGGAGAGCCAGATGGAGATGGGGGCTGCCGGTATATCCTGCGGACTTGAATATGTCCCGGGATCTTATGCTCCGGAGGCTGAGATTGCTGAGCTGTGTAAAGCTGTTGCAAGACACAACGGCCTTTTTGCAATTCATATGAGAAATGAGGATGACAGGGTAGAGATTGCTCTCGCAGAGGCAATCAGAATTGCAAAAGCCTCAGGGGTGAGGCTCCAGGTCTCACATTTAAAAGCGCAGAATGCAGCCAACTGGCACAAAGCTCCGATGCTCTTAAAGATGATTGAGGATGCTAAGTCCTCAGGAGTGGATATAGCGTTTGACAGATATCCATATATAGCTTTCTCTACGGGGATGTCCACCTTTATTCCTCTTGCAGAGAGACAGGGAACCACAGATGAGATTCTCAAAAGACTTGAATCTCCTGCCATATCTAATAAAATTGGAGAGTACGCCAGATCAAGGTTTGAAAGATTGGGAGGGCCTCAGAATATAGTTATAACCTCTTGCAGGCAGGAGGCTAACAAGAGGTACATAGGGATGAATGTGGCAGATGCCTCGGAGCTCGCCGGTCTGGAGGCTTGGGAATTTGTAAGGAGATTGCTTGTAGAGGAGAGGATAAGTGTGGATATAATCGGCTTTGCAATGAGAGAGGAGAATGTGTCAATGTTCCTGTCGCACCCTCTTGGTATGCCGGCTTCAGACGGAAGCGTATATTCGCCATATGGAAAACTTGGTGAATCGATGCCACATCCGCGCTCTTACGGAACAATGCCGAGATTCTTCGGTAAATATGTCAGAGAGCAGAAACTCATGAATATGGAGACAGCTGTTCATAAGGTAACCGCGTTGCCAGCTTCAAGACTGGCCCTTAAAGAGAGAGGACTTCTGGTCCCCGGATACCATGCTGACATTGTTGTTTTTAATCCGGATACAATTATGGATAAAGCAACATTTGCAAATCCTCATCAGTTCCCTGACGGGATTGAGTATGTTTTTGTAAATGGAGTATTAACACTGGCTAATGGCAAAGGTACAGGAGCTCTGGGCGGAGTGTTACTTTAAGAGTTAATCTCCTCCTCGTGTTTGTCGAATGCCTGTACAATCTTTGTTACAAGCTTGTGCCTTACGATATCCTCCCTTGTAAAGTCTATACGGCAAACCCCTTTAATCTTTCCCAGAAGCTCAGCCCCTTTAAGAAGGCCTGAGTCACTCTTTTTTGGAAGATCAATCTGAGTAGCGTCACCGGTTACTATAAACTTAGAGTTGCCTCCCATTCTGGTCAGAAACATTTTTAGCTGCCCGAATGTTGTGTTTTGAGCCTCGTCGAGTATAACAAAAGCGCTCTCTAAGGTTCTTCCCCTCATATATGCAAGAGGGGCAATCTGAATAATCCCATCCTCCATAAGCATCTCCAGTTTTTTTGGAGGAAGCATATCCCTTAAAGCATCGTATAAAGGCTGAAGGTAGGGGTCCAGCTTCTCCCTAAGATCACCCGGCAGAAAGCCGAGTCTCTCTCCTGCCTCAACAGCAGGTCTGGTAAGGATTAGTTTTTTGACCTCCTTGTTTTTTAATGCTCTTACTGCCAGGGCTATGGCGGTGTATGTCTTTCCCGTTCCGGCAGGACCTATTGCAAAAATAAGGTCGTTTTTGTAATAACTCTCAACCAGCTTTCTCTGATTTTTTGTCCGTGCCCTTATAATTCTCCCTTCGTTGCCAAAGACAATAACATCCTTATCATCATCCTGGACAGCTGACTTCTCCAAATGAGACGACTCAAAAAGAGAATTTATATCGTCCTCTGTGAGCCTCGTCCTCTTCATCCTCATCTCAGTAAGGAGAGAGATTTTGCTTTCAAAATTCTTAACATCAGCCGCGCTTCCCTTGAGTAATATTTCTGACCCCCTTGCAACAACAAGCATCTTTGGAAAGTAACTCCTGAGCAAATCAAGCAATCTGTTATTTATACCATAAATGTCTACTGGATCTATCTCCTCAATAATTATTCTTTTTTCTGTCATCTTTAAGTCTGCTATATTCATTTTTCATTTTAAACCACTCCTCTCTTTTTTTGAACAGGTGAGGAGAGTCAATATACTCTTCAACCGGCAGTATCGTGAAATTCTTCTCAAGAGCACCAGGTCTGGATGTCCAGATTAACTCCCAGTCAGGCTCGGCTAACCTCGTTACTCCTCCCAGCTCCCTTATTATCTTCAATGTAAATAACATCCCTGTTCTTGTAAAAGGGGCGGTCATATTCGAGATTGCATTCCCAAGTGAGTAGGCTGTGATTCTCTTTACCTCTCCTGAGAGCTCTCTCTCTACATCAACCTCCTGCACAACATGCGGATGAGAACCAATAACAATATCAACCCCATTTCTGTTGAAGAAATTTTTCCATTTTCGCTGGCTGGAGGATGAGGTTAGTTTGTATTCAGTACCCCAGTGGATACAGGCAATAATAAAATGGACATCATTTTTTTGAGCTTTAAGGATATCCTCCTTTATTCTTGCAGAATCCAGTAAATTAACCACATATGGTTGAGGAACAGGAATTCCGTTTGTGCCGTAAGTATAATTGAGAATGGCAAGTTTTACACCTTTCAGATTCACGAAGAGAGGATAGAGATCCTCTCTCTCTCTCTGGTCTCTGTATGCACCTGCGTAAGGGATTCTTAAAGTGTTATATGCCGATATAGTTCCCTCAATACCTTTGCCCCCTTTGTCACAAATATGGTTGTTGGCAGATAGAAAAATATCTATTCCTCCATATTTTCCTGCCTCCAGCAGAGAGGTGGGTGAATTGAAAACAGGATAACCTGAGTATGGTGGCGGAGCAAAAGTAGTCTCCATATTGGCTACTCTGAGATCGGCCTTATCAAACCTGCCCTTAAGATGGCTGAAATATGCTGAGTAGTCATAGGATTCAGGATCAGCAGGATTGGCTCCAGTCCTTTTTGCCGCATCCATCTGAGTCTGATGTTGCATAATATCTCCCAGAAAAATAATTTTAAGGGTATCACTCCTCCAAAAAAGAGAGTTTAATAATATTAAGGCATACAGAAGCATCTTTAATTAACCTGGGTAATTATTATGTTCTTCTCACCCAATCTTACAGAGAGCCAGCTCTCCAGCTTTTTTATATCAGAATCAGAGAGCGGTTCTTTCCAGGTTGCCATTACCATTATTTTATCGCTTGCATTGAAATCAGACAAATTAACACTGGCTCCACGAGCTATGGAGAAAAAAGTAAGCCCGGGATGCTGTGCCAGAATCTCCTCTGCAATTTGTCTGTATGGGATCTCTCTGCTCTTTATAGCGTTAAGCTCAGACTCCATTTTTCTCAACATCTCCTCTCTCTTCTGTATTTCAAGATCACTCCTCTCAAAAATGCTCTTTACAACACCAGCCTCATCAAGAGCATCAGCTGTAGCACTCTCTTTAATTGTAAGATATGCCCTTCCAATTCCGAATTTTTCAACAGAGGAGTAAAGCATCTCTTTCTGCCCCTCCCTGAGAGGCTCTCCGGCAATTGATAATTCAAGAGTAGAAGCACCCCCTGAGTGATTAATTTTATAATCATATATATAGCTGTTTTCAAGAGTCTTATTGTCATTGACAAACTGCTTTGCTGATACATTAAATGTGTTTTCCCTTATTACAACTACCGCTGTATAGATACTTGGAATTATCATGAGTACTGTTACAATACTGATAGTTCTTCTTACTCTCCTCTGTTTTACAGGATCTTCAAATTTTACAAGAGGGAAATGAAGGTATCTCACCATAATAAATGTAGCAAGCGCTATAAAGAGTGAGTTAATTGAGAACAGATATATTGCTCCTGCAAAGTAAGTAAGGTTCAAATTCGCAATACCATATCCGGCAGTACAGAGAGGAGGCATAAGAGCGGTTGCAATTGCAACTCCTGCTATTACTGTACCCTTCTCCTTCCTTGATCCCTCAACAATTCCGGCCAAACCACCAAAAAAAGCAATGAAGACATCATATATTGTTGGCCTTGTCCTTGCAAGGAGCTCTGTAGGCTCATCAAGACTCAGCGGAGATATTATGAAAAAAAGTGTAGATGCCATCAGGCTTATGACAACCATAATACCAAGATTCTTAAGGGAGCGCTTAAGAAGTAAAGAATCATTTATTCCCACTGCCATCCCGGTACCGATGATTGGTCCCATCAGTGGGGAGATAAGCATGGCACCAATAATAACAGGTGTGGAATTTACATTAAGCCCAACTGAGGCAACAATTACAGCAAATGCAAGAATCCAAACATTAGGTCCCTTAAAGTCAATATTTTTCTTAATACTCTCAATTGTTCCGGTAATATCTACCTGGTCTGCAAAGTTTGCAATCTCTTTTACCTGTTGATAAAATTTTGACATACTAGCTCTCGATTTTACTAATTCAAAGATACATTTAAATTTTCTCTTCTTCTTAATTTTGGTTACTTTTGTAAGATTACAAACCTTCTAAACCCTAGAAGATTATGAAAAAGCTTATCTCTCTCTTATTTGCAGCATCTCTGATTTTTACATTAACCGGTTGTGACTGGGTGCGTTCTACACTGGGAATGCCCACATCAGATGATCTTAAAGAATTCAGACAATTGGCAGAAGATACACAAAAAGTAAAACCTGAAACTCCAGCTCCTGACTCTATAACTCAGGATACTATAGTACCGGTGCAAAACATTCAAAAGAAAGAATATGCAGAGACTGCAGTACCTGTTGATGGTATGAGGTTTTTTGTTATAGCCGGTAGTTTTGAAGAGGAGAAGAACGCAGATAAAATGGCTGCATACCTTAGCGAAAGCGGATACAAACCTATACGATTAATATTTCGCAACGGATTCAATGTTGTAGCATCATCAGGACACAAGGAAATGGGTGAAGCTTACGCCTCTCTCCGGAACCTCCTTGAACTTGATTTTAGTCCTGAGGATATATGGATATACGATGCATTAAAACAAAAATTACATACAGAAATTAAATAGATGAAAACAACTGCTTTTACAGAAAAACACATTGCCTTGGGAGCCAAGATGGTTCCATTTGCAGGCTATAACATGCCTGTCGAGTATATCGGAATTACAGAGGAGCACAACCATGTGAGAACCGGTGTGGGAGTATTTGATGTTTCACATATGGGAGAGATTTGGGTAAAGGGGCCAAATGCTCTTGCATTTGTTCAGTATACCACCTCAAATGATGTCTCTCTTCTTGTTCCGGGTAAGATTCAATATTCATGCTTCCCAAATGGTAAAGGGGGTATAGTGGATGATCTGCTTGTATATTGTATCGACAGTGAGACATACCTTCTTGTAGTAAATGCATCAAATATTGACAAGGATTATGCTCATCTTTCAGCTGTTGCTCCAAAATTCAATATTACTCCAGGCAGGGAGCTCTATAATGCATCTGATGAAATATGTCAGCTAGCTGTACAGGGTCCATTGGCACTCAAGGCTATGCAGAAAATTTGTGATCAAAGCGTTGAGGATATGGAGTACTACACCTTCAAAAAGTTAACTGTTGGTGGAATTAAAGAGGCAATTTTCTCAACTACAGGTTATACAGGTTCAGGCGGATGTGAAATTTATGTTTCAAATCAGGATGCAGACAAACTTTGGAAGGCAGTTTTTGAGGCAGGAGAGGAGTTTGGGATTATGCCTATAGGACTAGGTGCAAGAGATACTTTAAGGCTGGAGATGGGCTTCTGTCTGTATGGTAATGATATTGACGATACAACATCGCCTATTGAGGCAGGTCTTGGATGGATAACAAAATTCAGCGAGGCAAAGGGTGATTTTATTGATAAAGATTATATGCTTAAATTAAAAGCAGATGGTCTTAAAAGGAAGCTGGTTGGATTTGAACTTATTGACAGAGGGGTCCCAAGACACGGATACGAGGTTTGCAGCGCAGACGGCACGGTTATTGGTATTGTAACATCAGGAACAATGGGGCCTGCTGTTAAGAAGGCAATAGGGATGGCTTATGTTACCCCTGAATTCTCTAAAGCCGGATCTGATATTTATATCAAGGTGAGGGAGAAACTTCTCAAAGCCGCTGTTGTGAAGACACCTTTTTACAAACAAGGTTAAAGGATGAAAGTAGGGCATTTTGATTGGGCAGAGGAGCTTGAGTGCGCTGTTACAGTTTGCGATTCAGATGGAGTGGTTGTATACAGAAATTCAAAATCTGCAAAGACATTTGAAAAGTACGGAGAGCTGCTTGGTAAAAATCTGAGAGAGTGTCACGGAGAGAAGTCCTGGGAGATGATTCAGCGTATGCTTGCTTCAGGGGAGTCAAATTCATATACTATTCAAAAAGATGGTATAAAGAAGTTGATACACCAGACTCCCTGGAGAGTGGGTGGCAAAATCAAAGGTTTGGTTGAGTTTTCTATAGTGCTGCCCCCGGAGCTTCCTCATTTTATAAGATAAATATAAATAAATGGCAAAATTCAGATTTATACATAATAACATAAATGTCCTTGACCTGCAGAAGAGTCTTGATTTTTACAAAAAGGCCCTGGGTCTTGACGAAGTAAGAAGAATTACTCCTGAGGATGGATCTTTTATTATTGTCTATCTTTCAGATGGTCTCCCCGGAGGTCATCAGCTGGAGCTAACCTGGCTGAGGGATTGGGAGAGGCCCTATAATCTGGGAGATAATGAATTCCATCTTGCTTTCAGGACGGATAATTATGAAGAGGCTCATAAACTCCATCAGGAGATGGGATGTATCTGCTATGAAAATCCCAAAATGGGCATATATTTTATAAATGATCCCGACGGCTACTGGCTGGAGGTATTGCCAACAAGATAACCGATGAAGAAATTTACTTTGATTGTAGCTCTGCTGATCCTTGCGACGGCAGGGCTATTCTCGCAAAATGAGAGAGGCGCTGACCTCAGAAAACATGTTGAGGCTCTGGTGGCCGACTCCCTGATGGGAAGAGGTGCCGGAAGCGAGGGTGAAAAGATGGCTGCAAGGTACATAAGGAAGGTATTTAATGAGAGTAGCGTTGAACTACTTTATCCCTTGCCGGGACAGGATTTTTCACTGGTGAATAGTAATGGAGACACTATCAGATCACAGAATATCATTGGAATAGTTGAGGGCTATGATCCTCAGCTTAAGAATGAATTCATACTTATAGGAGCTCATTATGACCACCTGGGTTTTAATACAGTAAAGGTAAACGGAAGGGACTCTCTTACCATATACAGAGGTGCCGATGATAACGCCTCAGGAGTCTCCGTGATGCTTGAGGTAGCAAAGATGGTTAGGAGCAGAAGTTTTATGTTTAAAAGATCTGTGATTTTTGCAGCTTTTGGGGCAGAAGAGAGGGGTATGGTAGGCAGCTGGTATTTCGTTAACAGGGCTTTTGCACAGAAGGATAAGATCTCCCTTATGATAAATCTTGACATGATAGGCAGAGCAGCAGAGGGCAGGAATCTTTACATTTATACAGTTATGCCTCACGCTGAGTTATCCACACTTCTTAAGGATGTCTCTGACAAGCCCTTGATGCCAACACCAACAATTAAGGCAACGGATTACTTTCCAAGCGATCATCAGCCTTTTGCAGCAGATGGAATCCCGGTAGCTCTCTTTACAACGGGTCTTCACAGAGATTATCATTCACCAAGAGATGTTGAAAAAGAGCTTAATTACGAGGTAATGGAGATGACTAAAGAGTATGTTTTCAATCTTGCTCTTGATGCTGCAAATATGAAGAGAATGCTCTCCAGAACTGTTTTTGCTCCTAAGGGAGAAATTAATCAGGAGGATGGTAAACCAAGACTTTACAGGCAGGAGGAGACTGAAAACCCGGCACTGTTCCTGCATGGAAGGGAGCAAAGATTTTTAGACAGGTGGGTATATAAGTACCTTAAATACCCGGAGAGTGCAATTGAAAAAGGGATTAGTGGCAGGGTTATTATTGAGTTTACTGTTGATTACGAGGGAAAAGTGAAGGATGCGGAGATAATAAAGTCTGTTGACTATGACCTTGACGAGGCGGCCTTAAAAACAATAGAGGCCTCGCCAGACTGGAAACCCGCAAAGATTGGAGGGAAGCCTGTCTCTGTAAGGATTGCCGTTCCGGTAGAATTCAGGCTTAAGAGATAGTAAATTTTATTACTTTTGTCGCTTGATTCAAACGAAATACAATGGAGTACAATTTTTCCCGGATAGAGAGATACTGGCAGGCCAGGTGGGCCTCTGAAAAGACATTTCAAGCTGATATTGACAATGAGAGACCCAAGTTTTATGTACTGGATATGTTTCCATATCCCTCAGGTGCGGGACTTCATGTAGGGCACCCGCTGGGTTACATTGCCAGTGATATATACAGCAGATACAAGCGATTAAAGGGTTTTAACGTACTCCACCCTATGGGCTACGACGCTTTCGGCCTTCCGGCAGAGCAGTATGCCATTCAGACAGGTCAGCATCCGGCCGAAACAACCGAGAAAAACATTGCCAGATACAGAGAGCAGCTGGACAGAATAGGCTTCTCTTTTGACTGGGAGAGAGAGGTCCGTACTTGTGAACCTGAGTATTATAAATGGACCCAGTGGGCATTCATCAAAATGTTTGAGCACTGGTACAGTATTACAGATCAAAAGGCAAAACCGGTTGCGGAGCTTGTAGAAATATTCAGTCTTGAAGGGAATTCAGGTGTCAATGCTGCCTGCGGTGAGGTTAACCAATTCTCGGCAGAGGAGTGGAGGGCGATGAGTGAGAATGAGAAGGCAGATATCCTTATGCAGTACAGAATTGCATATCTGGGAGAGACTTCGGTAAACTGGTGTCCGGCGTTGGGTACCGTTCTTGCTAATGATGAGGTTAAGGAGGGGCTATCTGTAAGGGGAGGTCATCCTGTGGAACAGAAGAAGATGAGACAGTGGCAGCTGAGGGTTTCGGCCTATGCCGAAAGGCTGCTCAGGGATATGGAGGATCTCGACTGGAGTGACTCCCTGAAGGAGATGCAGAGAAACTGGATTGGACGCTCAGAGGGGGCTGAGATGACCTTCAAAGTATCTAATGGTAATCAGGAGTATAGTCTGGAGATATTTACAACCCGCGCAGATACTGTTTTTGGAGCTACATTTATGGTTTTGGCGCCAGAGAGCGAATGGGTAGAGAGGCTAACAACAGCAGAACAGAGGGAGGAGGTTGAGTTATATCTTGCTGCCGCCAAAAAGAAGACTGAAAGGGAGAGAATGGCAGAGAGCAAGAGAGTGACAGGTGTTTTCAGCGGCAGTTATGCCATAAATCCATTTACAAATAAAAAAATACCGGTTTGGATTGCCGAATATGTACTTGCGGGCTATGGCACTGGTGCAATCATGGCTGTCCCTGCCCATGACAGCAGAGACTATGCCTTTGCCAGACATTTTAACCTCCCCGTGATACCTCTTATTGAGGGATGCGATGTTTCGCAGGAGAGTTTTGATGCAAAGGAGGGTATTATGTGCAACTCCGGATTTCTGAATGGGATGACTGTAAAACAGGCAATTCCTGCAGCAATTGAGGAGGTGGAGCGCATAGGAATTGGCAGAAAAAAGGTTAATTTCAGGCTCAGAGATGCTATTTTTTCCCGTCAGAGATACTGGGGGGAGCCCTTCCCCATTTTTTACAAAGAGGGGATAGCTACACCGATGCCTCATTCGGCCTTACCACTCGAACTTCCGGAAGTAAATAAATTCCTTCCGACAGAGAGCGGTGAGCCACCACTTGCAAGGGCAGAAAACTGGAGTTTTGACGGATGGCCTTTAGAGAAGAGCACAATGCCCGGCTTTGCAGGCAGCAGTGCTTATTTCCTGAGATATATGGATCCCCGGAACACAGAGGCACTTGTCTCAAAGGAGGCAAATAGTTACTGGAGAGATGTTGACCTCTATATAGGTGGTACAGAACACGCCACAGGGCACCTTATCTACTCAAGATTCTGGAATAAGTTCCTTTATGACCTCGGATTTGTTTGTGAAAAAGAGCCTTTCCGTAAACTTATCAATCAGGGTATGATTCAGGGAAGATCCAATTTTGTTTACAGGATAAAAGGGACCAGTAAATTTGTATCAACCGGGCTAAAAGATGAATACGATACCACTGAAATTCATGTTGATGTAAATATCGTAAACAATGACCGCCTGGATATTGATGCCTTCCGTAAATGGATGCCGGACTATGAAAACGCTGAATTTATTCTTGAAAATGGAGAGTACATTTGCGGCTGGGCAGTAGAGAAGATGAGCAAATCTATGTTCAATGTGGTAAACCCGGATACTGTATGCGATAAATATGGAGCTGATACTCTGAGGATGTATGAGATGTTCCTTGGCCCGCTGGAGCAGAGTAAACCATGGGATACAAATGGTATTGACGGAGTTCACAGATTCCTCAAAAGGTTCTGGAGACTCTTCTTCAACAAGGAGAACTTCTTTGTCTCGGAAGAGGATGCTAATCCATCAGAACTTAAAGTGCTTCACAAACTTATTGGCAAAGTACAGTCAGATATCGAGAGTTTCTCCTTCAATACAAGCGTAAGCGCCTTTATGATAGCAGTTAATGATCTGTATGAGCTTAGCTGCAACAAAAGGGCTGTTCTTGAACCAATGGTAATACTGATCTCCCCGTTTGCCCCACACATAGCTGAGGAGCTTTGGGGAATGCTTGGCAATACATCAAGCGTTACCTATGCTAAATTCCCGGCTTATATTGAGAAATTCACAATTGAGAATACATTTGAGTACCCGGTATCTTTCAATGGAAAACTGAGGTTTAAACTTGAGTTGGATCGTTCTCTATCTGCAGCAGAGATTGAAGCAGCAGTAAGGTCTGATGAAAACACCCTGCGATTTTTATCAGGGGGAGGTATTAAAAAGATAATAGTGGTTCCCGGTAAGATTATTAATGTAGTTTGCTGAAATGAAAATAGTATCATATCAGGTTGACTCTTTTACAGATAAGGTCTTTGGTGGAAATCCTGCAGTTGTTGTTCTCCTGGAAAACTCCCTGCCGGATACCCTCCTAAAACTTATTGCAAGAGAGAACGCAGCACCTGAGACTGCTTTTATTCTTAAAACTGAATCCGGATACAATCTCAGATGGTTTACCCCGGACATAGAGATGGACCTTTGCGGTCACGCTACACTAGCATCTGCTCATATACTTTTTACAGAGAGGTCTGATGGTGTCAGCGAAGTTGTATTTAATACTGTTTCAGGGCCTCTTGCCGTGAAGAGGGAGAGTGATTACTACCTTATGAACTTTCCGGTAAGAGAGGGTGTTCCCGCATCATTACCTGAGGAGATATTTGACAGCCTTAACATCAAACCAAAAGAGATATTCAAGGCGAGAGACTATATGCTTGTTTATCCTTCCCAAAATGAGGTTGAGTCAATAGAGATTAACAGATCAATCTTTGATGAGATTAACATTAATCCCGGAGGGGTAATAATAACAGCTCCCGGCAGAGATTGTGACTTTGTATCCAGGTTTTTTACACCTCAGGCAACAATTCTGGAAGATCCGGTTACAGGCAGTGCCCATTGTACTCTGGCTCCTTACTGGGCTAAAAGATTAAGAAAGAGTGTTCTTCAGGCAAAACAGATTAGCAGCAGAGGCGGTGTTCTTGAATGCAGAATTGAAGATAGTGGTGTGGTAATAAAGGGTAAAGCTGTTACTTATTCAAAATCAGAAATTTATATAACTGAATAGATATTATGCAGATATTAAAGACTGTGAAATCATACCTGTTAATGACAATAGGTCTCTTTATCTTTGTCTTCAGCTGGACAGCATTTCTTATTCCACACGAAATTGCCGGGGGGGGCGTAAGTGGTCTGGCATCAGTAATTAACTATGCAACAGGATTTGATGTATCATATTCCTATCTGATAATTAATGCTGTTCTTTTGGGGATAGGATTTCTTGTTCTCGGCAAAGCGTTTGGATTTAAGACTATTTACTGTATTGCAGTAGCTGCGCTTATGTTTGAATTTCTTCCGCTTATCCCATGGGTTTCTGATATTGAGGACAAGCTTATCAACTCTCTTATCGGAGGTACAATGAGCGGGATTGGAATTGGAATCATTTTCCTTCAGGGAGGAAGTACCGGAGGGACAGATATTGTGGCACTGATTATTGCAAAATACAGGGAGATGTCACCGGGCAGAGTATTCATAATATGTGACCTTGTGATAATTGGCTCAGTTTATTTTATACCGGGTAAATCTCTGGAGGATGTAATTTACGGATATATTGAGATGGTATCCTTCTCTTATGTTATTGATATGATTTTGACCGGAAATAAACAATCTCTTCAGGTTTTTATTTTCTCATCAAAATATGCAGAGATTGCAGACCGGGTGAGCAGTGAAATGGGGAGAGGAGTTACAGCTCTCTCATCAATGGGATGGTACTCTCAGAGTGAAAGTAAGATGTTGGTTGTAATTCTCAGGAAATCTCAGCTTGCAGACATAAGTGCAATTGTTAAGGAGATTGATAATAATGCATTCATATCTGTATCGGCAGTTATGAGCGTATACGGACAGGGTTTTGATCAGATAAAAAGCGGGAAGTTGCTATGGAACAAAAAACAAAAAGAGTCCTAGAGAGACTCAGAAGTTACTCAATAATAACTTTTGGCCTTCTTCTCTATGCGCTGGGCTGGACTGTATTTCTTATACCAAGCGGCCTTGTAGGGGGAGGAGTAACCGGTATATCGGCAGTTATATTTTATGCAACAGGATTTCCTGTAAGCTGGTCATTTTTTATAATAAATGCAGCATTACTTGCTGTGGCACTAAAAGTTCTGGGAAAGGGTTTTGGGGTCAAAACAGTATTTGCAATTGTGGCCGTGACTCTGTTTCTGGACCGGCTACCGGGTCTGATTCCGCAGGAGCTTATTGAGGATATTGCAATTGGCAACGGGAAATTACTATCCGCAATGATGGGGGGGGTGTTTTCAGGAGCCGGTATTGCAATAACTTTCACTCAGGGTGGCAGCACAGGAGGCACCGATATTGTTGCCCTAATGATAAATAAATACAGGAATATATCTCCGGGCAAGCTAATTCTCTATATGGATATATTTATTATCCTAAGTTCGCTTATAATACCAAGTGAAGCCTCAATAGGGGAGAGAGCAGCAATAATTATCTATGGTTTTGTACTTATCAGCGTGACAAGCTATACAGTTGATTTAATATTGTCCGGAGCTCGTCAGTCAATACAGATTTTTATATTCACGCAGAAATACCAGCAGATTGCAGATGCAATAACCCCCACAGGAAGAGGGGTTACAGTGATTGATGGGATGGGATGGTACACAAAAAAAGAGGGAAAGATTCTCATGCTTATTGTAAGAAGAACAGAGAGCAATTTTGTCTTCAGATTGGTAAGGGAGATTGACAAGGATGCTTTTCTTAGTGTAGGCAATGTAATGGGAGTATACGGAAAAGGCTTTGAAGAGATGAAAAAGTAGCTTTCTTAAAATTTATTTGGTTCGGTTGTGAATATTAAATAGATTTGCAATTCACTAAAGTGATGAAAAGAGAGACTTTCATATCAATGATGATGATGATGCGAATGCATCGCAAGATGCTGGCATAGTTTAAGGGTCTTACGCAGGCCCTTTGGGCGGGCCCCATAAAATCCGGTCATATCATTACTAACATCATCATTCTCTTTAAAAATGAATTCACAACATTTTGACACCCTGCAGGTGCATGCAGGTCGTATTAAATCCGGTTCAAACGGACCCTGTGCAACCCCCATATTTCAAACATCCTCATTTCTTTTTGATAACTCAGACCACGCCGCACAGCTATTTGAGCTAAAGGCTCCCGGTCATATTTACACCAGGCTTTCAAATCCAACAACAGATGTTCTGGAACAAAGAGTAGCCGCTCTTGAAGGGGGAACTGCAGCAGTTGCAGTATCATCGGGTCAGGCTTCACAGTTTCTTGCAATACAGAATATTGCAGGAAGCGGAGATAACATAGTAAGCTCCTCTTCTCTTTACGGCGGTTCATATAATCAGTTCAGAATAAGTTTTGCAAAACTCGGAATAGATTTCCGTTTTGCGCAAAAGGGGAATATTCAGAACTTTGAAAGATTGATAGACTCCCGTACTAAAGCAATATTCATAGAGACAATAGGAAATTCAGATTTTTATATTCCGGACTTTGAAAAGTTTGGCGAGCTTGCAGCAAAGCATGGTGTTCCGCTTATTGTAGACAATACATTTGGAGGAGCCGGATATCTCTTCAAACCCCGTGAATGGGGAGCAAATATAATTACCCATGCAGCCACTAAATGGATTGGAGGTCACGGCACCTCAATCGGGGGGATAGTTGTGGATTGCGGAAACTTTAACTGGAGCAACGGTAAGTTTCCGGGATTTACAGAGCCCTCTGAGTCATATCATGGGCTTAGCTTCTGGGAGAGCTTTGGTCCCGGAAGTGATGCAGGGAATATAGCATTCGCTGTTAAAGCCAGGGCCGAGGGATTGCGTGACTGGGGCTGTTCACTCTCTCCATTCAACGCATTTCTTATACTACAGGGGAGTGAAACACTATCTTTGAGATTAGAGAGGGTACTCTCCAATTCTCAGCGTCTGGCTGAGTGGCTTGAACTTCATCCAAAAGTAGAGAGGGTTAATTATCCGGGCCTTAAAGGCAATCCAAATTACCAAAATGGGAAAAGGTATCTTCGGGGGGGATTTGGAGGCGTTCTCTCATTTGATATTAAAGGTACAAGAGAGAGTGCCTCAGAGTTTGTGAATTCACTTGAACTGCTTAGCCACCTGGTTAATGTTGGAGACAACAAGACTCTTATCACTCACTTTGCCTCAACTACTCACGCTCAGTTGAGTAAAGAGGCCCTTGCTTCAGCAGGGATAGGTGAAAACACCCTGAGAATATCGCTTGGAATAGAGCATATTGATGACATCAGGAAAGATATCGAACAGGCATTCAGGAGGGCTGGCTTATGATCAGAGAGGTTTTTAAATATAGAGATGGATTTATTTTTGAGAGCGGAGAGAGGCTGGAAGAGCTTGATATTGTTTACCACCATACCGGAAACAGAAGGCCGGGAAGAGAGGTTATATGGATTTGTCATGCACTCACGGCCAATTCAAATCCTGAAGAGTGGTGGGATGGCCTTGTTGGCCCGGGAAAACTTTTTGACACTCTGAAATATTATATAATTTGTGCTAATATGATAGGCTCCTGCTACGGAAGTAGTGGCCCTTCAACTCTCTCTCCCTCAGGAGAACCCTATCTGCTCTCCTTTCCTCAAGTGACAGTAAGAGATATTGTAAAAGCACACAATCTGTTAAGAGAGGAGTTAAGGATTGAGAATATTGATCTGATAGCAGGAGGATCTATTGGAGGGTTTCAGGCTCTTGAGTGGAGTATAATGTTCCCCGGGATAATCAGAAACTTGCTGGTTATTGCTTGTAATGCACGAGTTTCCGCCTGGGGTACAGCTTTTAACGAGTCTCAGAGAATGGCTCTTTTTGCAGATAGTACTTTTGCCGAGGCAAAAAACATCAGGGGAGGAGAGAGAGGATTAAGGGGAGCAAGGTCCATCGCACTTATCTCTTACCGCTCTTACAAGGGGTATTATCTTACTCAGTCTGAAAAAGATGAAGATGCCCTGTTTGCAGAGATGGCCTGTAGCTATCAGCAGTACCAGGGTAAAAAACTATCTGATAGATTTGATGCTTACTCCTACTATACTCTGACCAGATCGGTTGACAGCCATAACTGTGGCAGGGGAAGAGGCGGAGTTGAGAAGGCCCTTGATAAGATTATGGCAAATACTGTTGTTGTGGGGATAGATAGCGACAATCTTTTTCCTGTTGAGGAGCAGAAATTACTCCATAAGTACATAAAAAATTCTAAATTAGAACTTCTTGAATCTGAATGGGGACACGATGGCTTTTTGCTTGAGTGGGAACAGACCCAAAAGATTGTGAAGCGTCACATAAATTTCATAAGTTAATATGCAAGTACTGAAATTTGGCGGCAGCTCTGTTACTAACGCCGTAAACATATCCAAAGTAGCAGCAATCACAGCAGAAGCGGTAAAAAGAGACAGGACCATTCTTGTGTTGTCTGCAATAGGTGGCTGTACTGATAGCCTTATTGAGGCAGGACGGGCTGCCGCCGCTCAGGATTTAAGATATCTCACTATTATTGACAGTCTTGAATCCCGTCATATTGAGATTATTGATGAACTCATTCCAATAGACTTTCGTCCTGCAATTGAGTTAAAGGTCAAGAATATTTTCAATCAACTCAGAGATGTATGCAAAGGAGTATGTTCGCTTAGGGAGTTAAGCCCGGGCTCTCTTGACCTTATAGTGAGTTTTGGAGAGCTGTTATCCACCAGAATTGCCAGCGTCAAATTTACATCAATGGGGATAGGTAATCACTGGGCAGATTCAAGAGATATAGTTAAGACAGTAAAACACGGAGATGTAAATACTGCAGAGATAAACAAGACATACTCCAATATCCGCAAATTGCTAAGCTCAGAAAAATCCAGACTTCATATAATCCCAGGCTTTATATCATCAGATTTGCAAAAGAGAACTACTACACTGGGCAGAGGAGGTTCTGACTATACCGCCTCCCTCTTTGCTGCCGCTGCGGGTGCAAGAGTTCTTCAGATATGGAGCGATGTAGACGGAATGATGACTGCAGACCCAAGAATTGTTACGGATGCTAAATGCATAAGACACATTTCATATAAAGAGGCTCAGGAGTTATCTCATTTTGGGGCAAAGGTTATATATCCGCCTACAATTCAGCCTGCCATAGAGAGTGGAATACCAATTGAGGTAAAAAACACATTTAACCCTCAGGCCCCGGGAACCTATATTGAATCTTCTCCTCCGGAGACCAGAGGAAAAATACGAGGAATATCGGGGAGCAGTAATATATCTCTTCTCTCAATGGAGGGTAGCGGAATGGTGGGAATCCCGGGCTACTCATCGCGACTGTTTGGAGCACTTGCCGGTGCAGGGATTAATATTATTCTTATTACACAGGCATCCTCTGTCCATACTATGTGCGTAGCAATATCGGAGAGTGATGCTGACAAAGCAAAGGAGGCTTCAGACAATGCATTTGCTTATGAGATAAGCCTTTCAAAAGTTAATCCTCTTAGCGTGGAGAGAGGTTTTTCAATAATTTCACTTGTTGGAGACGATATGAAGAACCAATCCGGGACAGGGGGTAAGATGTTCAATGCACTTGGAAGCGAAGGGATAAACATTAGGGCTATTGCCCAGGGATCAAGCGAGAAGAATATATCAGTAGTAGTTTCAAGCCAAGATTTCAATGAGGCAATGAGAGCTGTCCATAAAGAGTTTTTTGGAAAGAGAGGGGAGAGAATAAACCTTTTTATTGCAGGATACGGGAGTGTTGCAAAGCAGCTGATCTCTATTATCTCTGAAAGGGAGGATATTGCAATAGCCGGGATAACCAACAGTCGCAAAATGCTCCTCTCCAAAACCGGAATTATCCCTGATAAAATTGCAGAGTGGCTGGAGTCAGGGGAGGATGCAGACATTGCAAATTTTCTTTCAAGAGCAGCCGATATGGGTTTAAACAACAGCATATTTGCAGATTGTACTGCCAACGGAGTTGTTGCTTCATCATATTCAGAGTTTGCAATGAAGGGGTTCTCAGTTGTCACATGCAACAAAATTGCCCTTAGCGCTCCTCTTGAGAGCTGGAGCAGAATGAGAGAGAGCTTTGCCTCGTCTGGAAAAAGAATTCTTTACGAGACTACAGTAGGAGCAGCCTTGCCTGTAATTGCAACTATAAGACAGATGGTTCAGTCAGGAGACAGAATTGAGAAAATTGAGGCTATCCTTTCAGGTACACTAAACTACCTGCTCAGTTCATACAACGGGACAGAGAGTATTGCCTCTCTGGTAAGCAGAGCAAAAGAGTTGGGTTACACAGAGCCCGATCCAAGGCAGGACCTCTCCGGAACCGATGTTGGACGCAAAGCCCTTATTTTGAGCAGGGAGATCGGGATTTTAAGAGAGCCGGAAGATGTTGATGTTAAGCCATTCGTTCCTGAAGATGTTGAGAAGCTATATAAAATTGCCGCGGCAAAAGGAGAGAAGCTAAGATATGTTGCAACAATTTCCGGAACCGAATGCAGAGCAGGCGTGCAGTCTCTTCCTGCTGATCATCCGCTCGCTGGCACGAATGGCACAAATAATACTATTATTATAACAAGCCGGGACTATCCCTCACCAATAGTTATATCAGGAGCCGGTGCAGGTGCTAGACAAACAGCAACAGGTCTCTTCAATGATATTCTAATTGCAGGTTTATGAAAGTAGCTGTTATTGGAGCAACAGGAGTGGTGGGGAGGAAGATGACCGAGATTCTCTCGGAACGCAGCTTCCCCATTAGTACCCTTATACCAGTGGCCTCAGAGAGGTCTGTTGGTCAGTTTATTGGAGCGGATAAGATTGTTACTGTTAAAGATGCTTTGGGGATGAAGCCGGATATTGCCCTCTTCTCCGCAGGATCAGATATCTCCCGAGAATGGGCCCCCAGATTTGCAGAGGCGGGATGCCGTGTTATTGACAACTCCTCCTTCTGGAGAATGGATCCAAGGATTAAGCTTATTGTACCAGAAGTTAACGGTTGCGATCTTACCCCCTCAGATATGATTATAGCAAATCCCAACTGCTCTACAATCCAGATGGTGGTTACCCTGGCCCGTTTACACGATAAACTAAAGATAAAAAGGATAGTAGTTTCAACATACCAGTCAGTCACCGGCAGCGGCCAAAAAGGTATTGCGCAGCTGGAGAGAGAGCGAGCCTTAGCAATAAATCAGATTCCTGCAGCAGAGCATATCGGTACTGCATACCCTCACCCTATTGACAAAAACCTGATTCCGCACATAGACTCCTTTACCGATAACGGATACACTAAAGAGGAGATGAAGATGGTAAATGAGACACAAAAGATTTTTGGAGATAGTTCAATTGCTGTCACAGCAACTACTGTACGTGTACCGGTTGAGGGAGGTCACTCGGAATCGGTAAATGTAACCTTTGAAAGGGAGTTTGAGATGGAGCAAATTGTAGAGATTTTAAAACAGACTCCGGGAGTGGAGCTACAGGATAATCCGGAACTTAACCAGTACCCCATGCCTTTGTACTCATTTGGAAAAGATCAGGTGTTTGTTGGGAGGGTTCGGAGAGACTTTTCCACACAAAACTCAATTAACCTCTGGATTGTTGCAGATAACTTAAGGCGAGGAGCTGCAACAAATGCAGTAATGATTGCTGAGCAACTCACTCCATTTTGCAAAATTTCTTAACTTTGTAACTCCAGACCCTAAAACTTCACAATGAATACTTATACCGAGAACGAAATCAAAACCCTTGAGTGGAATGAACACATAAGGCGCAGACCAGGAATGTACATAGGAAAGCTTGGAGATGGCTCCTCGCCTGATGATGGTATTTATGTTCTTCTCAAGGAGGTGATGGATAACTCTGTAGATGAGTATGCTATGGGTTACGGAAAACAGATTGTAATCTCAATAAGTGACAAGATAGTTACAGTAAGAGATTATGGCCGCGGAATTCCTTTGGATTCACTAATTGTTGCCGCCAGTAAGATGAATACAGGAGCCAAATACGACAACAAAGCCTTTAAAAAATCTGTGGGTCTTAACGGAGTGGGTATAAAAGCAGTTAATGCACTCTCTATTGACTTTAAAATTCAGTCATACAGAGACGGAGAGTCTCAGATGGCAAGATTCAGCAAAGGGATTCTTACAGAGCAGGAGAGGGTACTTACCTCAGAAAAAAACGGAACTCTTGTAACCTTTCTTGCAGACGAGGAGCTGTTTGGGAATTACATATTCAACTATGAGTTCATTGAGACAATGCTCAGGAACTACTCCTACCTTAACAGCGGTCTGCTTATTAAATTTGACGGTAAGGAGTTTATCTCAAAGAACGGACTACTGGACCTGCTAAATGAGACACTTGTAAAGGAGCCTCTCTATCCCCCCATCTACCTTAAAGGTGATGATATTGAGATAGCGATAACCCATGGAAACGACTACGGAGAGGGAATCTCATCATTTGTGAACGGCCAGTTTACCACACAAGGTGGTACCCATCTTTCGGCCTTCAGAGAGGCGGTATCCAAGACAATAAAAGATTTTTACAAAAGGGATTTTGATCCTGCCGATGTCCGTCAGGGTATGATAGCTGCAGTAAGTATAAAGGTGCAGGATCCGGTATTTGAATCACAGACAAAGACAAAGCTGGGCTCCAAAGAGATGGGCCCCGGAGGAGTAACTGTAAGGAACTTTATCGGGGACTTTCTTAAAGAGAAATTGGATAACTACCTTCACCGCCATCCGGATACGGCTGATGCCATACTTAAAAAGATTCTGGACTCAGAGAAGGAGAGAAAAGCAATCTCAGGCATACAGAAATTGGCTAGAGAGCGGGCCAAAAAGGCAAACCTGCACAACCGCAAGCTCAGGGACTGCAGAATCCATTATACAGACAAACACGAAAGATCACTGGAGAGTACCCTTTTTATTACAGAGGGGGACTCGGCATCCGGATCAATTACTAAAAGCAGGGATGTTATGACCCAGGCTGTCTTTTCACTAAGGGGCAAACCTCAAAACTCATACGGTCTCTCTAAAAAGATTGTCTATGAAAACGAAGAGTTTAACCTCCTCCAGGCCGCACTTAACATAGAGGATGATATAGAAAACCTCAGATATAATAAAATAGTGATGGCCACAGATGCCGATGTGGACGGTATGCACATCAGAATGCTTCTTCTTGCATTCTTCCTTCAGTTCTTCCCTGATCTTGTAAGGCAGGGACACCTTTATATACTGCAGACACCTCTCTTCCGTGTCAGAAATAAAAAGGAGACAACCTACTGTTATTCAGACGAAGAGCGTGAAAAGGCTATTAAAAAACTCGGCCCCAATCCCGAGATAACCAGATTCAAAGGACTTGGAGAGATCTCCCCGGACGAATTCCGCAACTTCATAGGTGAGACCATCCGCCTGGATCGTGTTCGCCTGGGCAACGATGACAATATTCCGGAACTTCTCGAGTTCTATATGGGCAAAAATACCCCTGACAGACAGAACTTTGTCAGAGCAAATCTTAGGAATGAGGTGGTGTAGCCAGTATCTCTCTTTTGTATTGAGAGGGGTTCATCCCATATTTTGCAGAGAAACACTTTGCAAAAGACCTTGGATTTGGAAATCCTGCCAACTCAGAGATCTCTGCAATACTTTTACTATCGCTTACTGAAGAATCAATTAGCTTTTTTGCATACTTAAGCCTGTAATTATTAATATAATTTACATAGCTTGTCCTCTTTAACTGGAAGCATCTGGATAGATAAGTCCTGTTTGTTCCGGCCCTTCTTGCAAGGAGGTTTATTGAGAGTTGTGAAGATCGGAACAACTCCTCTCTCTCCAGCAGAGCCTCAACTCTTGAAAGTATTTCATCGGCATTAAATAGGGAGGAGGGAATCTCTTTTTTGTTCCCAACATCCATTAAACCAAATAAAAAGAGAACCCTCCTCGAAAATTTTTCTGCAGAAATTTTAAATCTTCTCATCCTGCAAAGACTCATCATCTTTGTTTAGATTTTTTGCATTCTTTTTACACCACTCTGCAGGAGAATCCCCTTTATTCAACCTGAAGGCTACTGCAAAAGTTGCCATACAGCCAAAACCTGCCTTGTCACAAAGCTCTTTCATGCTTATTTTACTGTCCTCCATAAGGAGGCGATCAACCTCTTTCATCCTGTATGTATTTACATACTGATTAAAATTGACACCCATATTATCGTTAATTATCTTTGATAGATAGGTTTTGTTTGTGTAGAGCTTTGTTGCAACATCTTTGATTGATAATTTCTTGTTAAGATATGGCTTTCCTGTCTCAAAATACTGCTCAAGTCTCTCCTTAATCTGGTTATACCTGTAATCCTCTATCCGCTCAGAATTTTCTGCCACTATCTGGTTAACCCTATCCTCTCCCTTATCGTACAGTGGTGCTAAAACCAAGTCCTCTTGTGACATTCTGTATGCGGCCGTTGCGGAAAGTATAGTGAATGTTAAAAGAGATGGGAACATCAGAGAATTTGATGCGGTAAACAAAATATTAACCAGTGAAATAAAAAATATGGTCACTCCGGTAATAAAAAGAGTGAAACGCAGCAATTCGCATCTGACCGCAAATGGATCTTTCATTAATTTTTTGATATGAATACAATAGCTGCAAGTGAATCCAGTTACTCTGAAGATTAGATAAACCAATACTGAAACACCGGACAGCAGTATAACAATAAAAGGTATTTGTGACCCGGTATGAATAAGAACAGAGGTGGAAATGTTTATTATTGACAGCGGAATAAGGGTATAAAAGATCTCTTTTGCCGCAAAAATTCTCCTGCCTGTTACCGAATACAGATATAATACAAGAGGGTAAACAAGCTGAGTAATTAACATAATACTCGAAAAATCGTACAGAGCATCCTCACTCTTATTTATATCCAGGATCTGTCTAAGGATGAGAACAACTGCATTTGCTAAAAATGAAACAGCAATAAGTTTTCTTCTGTCGTCGCCCCTCTCCCTCTTAATTTTATATAACTGAGTATGGAAAATTAGAAAAATACCTATCGTCAAAAAGACGATTAAGGAGAAGAATTCAAATGATGTGTTGAAAAATCCGGTTAAATTGTTTATTGTACTCATATATAGTAGTTTATGTTTTCAAATTTACAAAAGGATTTGAAATCACAAAATTTTAAACACCTTAAATTGAATAATTTATACGATTTTAGAAAAAATATATATACATCATCCGCTTTTTGATGCAAAATGGTGTAATTGATGCATTATCAGACTATAGCAAATATGTTCACCCGCAATTTATTTTACGCCAGAGCGAGGGGGCTGCTTAAAAATTTTAACATTTTTATTACAAATCATAACTTCTTTACCTACATTTGCGGCCGAAAATTCAATAGATATGTACCATCAGGCAACAGAAATACGAAGAGAGTTATTGTGGAGAGTTTGCGAATTGAGTTTCAGCGGAAAGCTGGAGGAGATAGACAGAATACCGCTAATAATGCGGCCAAGAATTACAGAGTTAAGTCGTTGTTGTGTCCATAAGGACAGGGCGGTGATTAAATACAGGGTGATGACCATACTGGGCTTTAATGTAACAGACGAGACAGATGAACTTACCAGGCTCAGCGAATACGCTAAGATGTCAGGCGAGCGCAAGGATTTTACAGATGTAATGCTCACAGTAGTAGATGAGGCCTGCAGCTCCTGCGTTAAACAGAACTATACAGTAACAAACCTGTGCAAGGCTTGTGTGGGTCATCCCTGCACTTACGCATGCAATAAAGGTGCTGTAAAGATGAATGGGCACGCAGTAATAGACCCGGCTCTCTGCGTAAACTGCGGAAGATGTTTGGTAGCTTGTCCCTTCCACGCAATCGTATATACACCCGTCCCCTGTGAAGAGGCCTGCCCGGTTGGAGCAATTTCAAAGAACGAGAGGGGGGTTGAAGTTATTGACTGGAGTAAATGTGTGTTCTGCGGGAAGTGTAAAGAGGCCTGCTCATTTGGAGCCATTATGGAGAAGACATACCTTGTTCAGATTGCACAGGAGATGAAAGATCCCACAAGGAAACTAGTTGCAATGGTTGCCCCGGCCCTTGCCGGCCAGTACGATCAGCCCTACGGGAAGATACTGGCAGCTGTGAAGGCCAGTGGATTTGACGAGGTTGTTGAGGTTGCAATGGGAGCAAATGTTACCTCCAGGAACGAGGCCGATGAGTGGGAGGAGCGTGTAAAGGAGGGTGGAGCCCCTTTTATGACAACATCCTGTTGTCCATCATATAAAGCGTGGGCTGAGAAAAATCTTCCGGATCTTTTGCCGTATATTTCTCACACAAGAACCCCCGCCTCTTACACAGCAGAGCTTGTAAAAAAATCACAGCCTGATTCTGTAACGGTATTCATAAGCCCCTGTATAGCAAAGAGGGTGGAGGGCTTCTACGATTTAAATGTTGACTATGTTATCACATTTGAGGAGCTGGATGCAATTATAAAGGCAAGGGGTATTGATATCGCCTCCTGTGAACCTCTTGAGCTATCTGCAGAAATTGAGAAAAGTGGCCGCTATTATGCAAAAACAGGCGGAGTGGCAGCATCGGTGGCACAGTATCTGCATGATTCCGGGTCATACAAACCAATGGTCATAAACGGACTTGACAAAGAGTCTGTGAAGTTCCTGAGGGGTATTGTGCAGAGTGGCAAGACTGATGCAAATATGATTGAGGTTATGATGTGCCAGGGGGGATGTGTGAACGGATGCAGCACTATATCGGATTATAAAGCGGCCACAAGAAGGCTCGGTAAAATATAGAAATTATGAAACGGGATCTTGTAATTTACACTGAGAAGATTAACTGCCAGGATTGTTACAAATGCATCAAGGTATGTCCCGTAAAATCAATTAAGGTAGAGGACTTTAGCGCCTCAGTCATAAATGATACCTGCATCTATTGCGGTCAGTGCATAAACGCCTGCCCGGCCGGTGCAAAAAAATACAGAGAGGAGCTGGACAGGGTCAGGGATTGGCTCAATCACGGTTATGATGTTATTGCCTGTCTGGCTCCCTCTTTTGTATCTGACTTTGACAATGTGACATTTGTGAATTTTATCAAAGCATTTCACGCAATGGGCTTTACAGGAGTCTCAGAGACTGCACTTGGCGCCGATGTAGTTGCCAAAGCCACAGCTGCCCATCTTGACAAACAGGATGGTGGTGTTCTTCTGGCAACCTGCTGTCCATCCGTTGTTAACTATATTAAAATTTACTACCCGGAACTTGAGGGTCACCTTGCCCCTTTTGTTTCACCTATGATTGCCCACGCCAGGATGTTGAGAGCCTCCGGCAGGAGGGATTCAAAACTTGTATTTATTGGCCCTTGTATTGCTAAAAAGCAGGAGGCCGATGTCTACGGGGATGAGATTGATGCCGTCCTCACATTTGATGAGTTCCGTGAACTGATGGATGCAGAGGGTGTAAACTTCTCGGATATGGAGAGGATAGAGCTTCCGGATGATTTTGTTATAGGAGCCTCTGAGAGAGCAGGACTCTTTCCTGTAGACAGCGGAATGATAAGCACGATGTGCGGAGAGATAAGGCCTGTAGATCAGGGCTATATGAGTTTTTCAGGGATGAATTCAGTAATGGAGATATGCGGAGAGCTCTCATCCTGGAGTCCTGATAAAAAGGTATTTATTGAACTGATGGCCTGCGAGGGTGGTTGTATAAAGGGTCCCGCAACTGCAAAGAGCCCGGGTGTTGCAGCAAAGAGAAACAGACTGCTCAACGACTTTGATATCTTTAAACGATCAGGTCTGGCGCTGCCCTTAGTTTACAGCGAGATTGACATCTCAAACAGTAAATACAAAATTCCATACAAAATTAATTGCCTTCACAGTGAAGAGGAGATTAAAGCAGTACTGGTCTCAATGGGCAAGCAGAACAAATCAGACGAACTTAACTGCTCCGGCTGCGGATACGATAACTGCAGAGCCTACGCCCTTGCCATCCTTGAGGGTAAGGCGGAGAGGGAGATGTGCATTTCCCAGATGAGGAGAGAGGCTCAAAACCAGGCATCCATACTACTTCGCAAAATGCCGTACGGAGTTGTGCTCGCAGATGAAAATCTCAGAATTGTCGATACCAATGATAAATTTATTGAGATGGGGGGCAGCGAGATACAGATGATATCAGAGGCTTTGGGAGGTTTGAGCGGTGCAGACCTGAAAAAGGTTATAACCTACCATAAATACTTTGCTGCTGTACTCTCTTCCGGTGAAGAGAACCGGGAGTTTGACATAAGAGAGGATGGCCGCAATCTCTCACTTTCAATAATTTCAATACAGCCACACAAGCTTGTCTGCGGAGTGATTCAGAATATGGATGACTCGCAGGTAATAAAAGATATAATTTCTGATAAGATTAAAGAGGTGATAAGGCACAACGCAGAATCGGTCCAGAGAATCGCGTATATTCTCGGAGAGAGTGCATCTTTTACTGAGAGCGTCCTTAATTCGGTAGTGGAGAAGAAGAGATAGTTATATAAATAGCCAGCTATATGTTTATTGGAGAAGAGGATGATCAGTTCTTCATAGAGATAGCCCACACACAGGAGTTTAAAAACGGAAATGTAGTGGGAGGCGATACTTTTCTCTCAAAAAGCATCTCCGGCGGGGAGCGTTTTGGGGCCGTCCTCTCTGACGGATTGGGCAGCGGAATAAGGGCAAATGTTCTCAGCACCCTTACCGCCTCAATGGCGATGAACTATATGCTCCACAAAAGACCTCTCACAGAGTCCTTAAGTACTATACTGGACACTCTTCCGGAGGATGCCGGTGAAAAGATAAGTTACGCCACCTGCTCAATGTTTGATATTGACAGAAACGGAGAAGCGCACATTGTAGAGTACGACAACCCTGACTACATCCTGCTTCGCGGAAACAGACACTTTGAGACCCGCAAAAAATCGGCAAAAATAAAGACCCGCCAGGGAATTCGCTCAATGCTGGAGAGCAGGGTTATGCTCTTTAAGGGAGACAGACTTATATTTCTCAGCGACGGAGTTACCCAGAGCGGGCTCGGCACAACTCAGTACCCGGGCGGATGGGAGAGGGGAGGGGTCATCTCGTTCCTGGAGGATTTTGTAACAAAGCACCCGGAGGTCTCGGCAAAGGATTTGTCAAAAATGGTTATGCAAAAGGCTTTGCACAATGATCTCTTCATTTCCAGGGATGACATCACCTGCGCGGTTGTCTATTTGAGGGCACCAAGAAAATTGCTTATTTGCACAGGTCCCCCTTTTGACAAAGAGAGAGACAAAGAGATGGCTCAAATATTTGACACCCATCCGGGCAAAAAAATTGTATGTGGCGGAACCACAGCACATATACTCTCAAGAGAGCTTGGGAGGAGGGTAACGGGTGATGGGAGGCAACAGGTAAAGACCACTCTTCCATCCACAGCAAGAATGGAGGGTGCAGACCTGGTCACAGAGGGTATTCTCACATTAGGACACCTTGCAGATCTCCTTCAGAACTGGAGGGAGGGGAGTAAACCGGAGGAGTCCCCCGCAGGAGATATCCTTAAATTAATTTTACAGAACGATATTATTGACATTCTCATGGGTACCCGAATAAATGAGGCCCACTATGACCCCTCTCTCCCTGTTGAGATGGAGATTCGCAGAAATCTTGTAAGAAGATTAAAGGTGCTTCTTGAGGGTAGTAATTTTATGAAGAGGGTAAGAATAAAATATATCTAGTATCTTTATAAAAACAATTTTTATGAAAAGATACTACCTGTTTGCCATCATTCTCTTCTTCACATCACAAACAGAGGCGCAGGAAAAAATCCTTCACTCATCAGATCTTCTCAGCGAATGGACATTTACCCGTGGCATTGAGGGACCTGCTGTTGACGCAACCGGAAACCTTTACGCAGTAAACTTTGCCGAGCAGGGGACTATTGGTGTGGTTACACCTGATGGTGTGGCCTCTCTCTTTGTTAAGCTACCGGCGGGCTCTGTGGGGAACGGAATCCGGTTTGACAAGGGCGGATTTATGTACATTGCCGATTATCCCCGACATAATATATTAAAGGTAGACCCTTCGACAAAAGAGATATCGGTATTTGCCCACGAACCGCGAATGAATCAGCCCAACGATATTGCTATCTCTCCTGTTTCAGAGTTCTTATATGCCAGCGACCCCGCCTGGAGAGACTCTACAGGGAAGTTATGGATGATAGACAGAGCCGGAAAAGTAACCTTGCTTGAGGAGAATATGGGTACAACCAACGGGATTGAGGTTAGTCCCGACGGCAAGAGGCTTTATGTAAATGAGTCAATACAGAGAGTTGTCTGGGTTTATAAGATTCGCAAAAACGGAAAAGTAGGCAATAAAAAATTATTTATAAAATTTCCTGACTACGGGATGGATGGTATGAGGTGCGATTCAAAAGGGAATCTTTACATAACCAGACACGGGAAGGGTACGGTAGCACTCTTCTCTCCGGAAGGAGAATTGATTAAAGAGTTCATTCTTAAAGGGAAGCTCTGTTCAAATATTGTTCTGTCAAGAGATGAAAAACTGGCATTTATCACTATGGCAGACCGCGGAATGTTCGAAATCATTGAAATAAAATCTTTCGCTAAGTAAAGAAAGTTTACAAAGTGTAAAAAAATATTTTACAAAATATTTGTTTTGTAAAATTTCTTTTCTAAATTTGCTCTCAGAAACAAGGGAGCAATGAAAACAAATCTTAAAATAAAATTCCTGGTAGCCCTCTCGGCAGTGATGCTCCTCTCTTTAGCTGCTTTGTCTCAGGTTAAGGTTACTGGTCATGTATTCGCAGAAGTTGTCGAATCCGTAAGTGCAAAATCAAACGCTGTTACAAATCTTACAGCCGATGTTACCTCAGCAGGTGCAAACGATAATCTCAATCTTGGTTCAGTAACCATTTCAACCGGATCACACCTCTCTTATAATGTAATGATGACAAACGCCAATCTTTCTGACTCCAGAGGCGAAAAAATAGATATGGAAATTTACTCAGCAGGCAGCTCCCGTTCAACTGTAGAAATTAAAGGAAAAGCGATTTTAGCAGACAACCAGCAGAGCGGCCTTTACAAAGGTTCATATACAATGGTTTTTGCATATAATTAAATATCAGAAGCAAGTTAGTTTTTTATCAACCACTCGAGGCTGACCAAATGGGTTAGCCTTTTTTTTCAGGGAGCCCAATGTTTTCCTAAGCTGATACAGATAAGCAGATACCATTATATGTTATTAATAATATACTGTTTTATATAACTACAGTTTCCCACATCTGTAAATAGTTTTTTTAAATTGGCCGAAAAAATACTTTGACTAAAGTTTCCCACGTCAAAGACCAGAAGTAAACTATATACCCGCACCGCTGTAACACGCTGATTACCTAAACATAAGCAATCCACCTGTCAGGTGACCTGACAGGTGGATTGTCTATACATTGATAATCTGAGACTTAGAACCGCACGGGTTTCGCAAAAATCATCTGCCGAATGGCCAACTCAGGCCGGGCGGGCGGGTATCCGCCAAGCCTCACGCCCGGCACGGGTTGACAGGGATATTCGTATATGTGCTTATAAATCTAATAATTGCAAATTGCTTTTTGAAAAACTTTTTAAAAACCCAATTTTAAACACCTAACATACTGTTAGATAAACAAATATCCCTGTCAAACCCCCTCCTGTCTTGATCCAATTCACCGCCTCCCGCCAAGTTTATAAGGTGCTTCGCAGTTTATACGGCCGGTTTCCGGCCGGTTTAAATGGTTCTCCGCCGTGTTTAGCCGTCCGGCAAATAAAATATAGCTCAGTAATACATTTTTGAGAGCCCTGCGCCCTGTAACAAACTGGAATCTCGTTTATTAACACTTAACCCCGCTGATGTAGCACTTTGATCTGTCATATCCTTCTGTTTTCTGTTAATAAATGCACTTTTTCTGATGTAAAATTTTACAGTGGTGTAAAGAAATTTTCTCTTGGAAACAGGGGTAAAACTATTTTTAAAAATTTTCAGTTACTCTCAGGATTTTGTAACGCAAAGGTAGACAGACAAATAGCAGATATTGTATAATAATGTCAATCATCGTGCCATAAAATTAAATGTTAACGGCACACTTTGTGATTTATAAAGGGCAGAAGCAAAATTGAAACAATAAAAAAATAAAAAAAATAC
>WARP01000031.1_pt1 | contig 89785 bp, 87 predicted proteins | sample 4769151 | NCBI WGS metagenome assembly WARP01 (sample SAMN08893023, study PRJNA449175) | gut metagenome | isolation source: rumen sample fed with dry roughage | host: cow | place: India: Nagpur | collected 2016
TCCAGGGGTTCAACTTGCTGGTTTCTCAAACCGCGGTTATTTTCCCTTTCATTATTCAGGCAAAAAGGTTCTTTTCCCAGCAAATTACGCTGGGTGCGATGATCCAAACGGCGCAAGCCTTCGGTACTTTGCACGACAACCTGTCATTCTTCCGGGACGCCTATGATACGTTTGCCGGTTACCGGGCGGTTCTAGATCGTTTAAGCGGTTTTGTGCAAAATTCTCGTGCCGCTGATAAATTACCGGTCCCTGAAGTCAAGTCAGAGCAGGATACGGTTGCGCTGCGTAATGTCAGCATTACCACACCGGCGGGCAAATGCCTGGTAAAGGATTTGTCTTTTGCGGTGGAGCCTGGTCACTCTTTGTTGCTGCAAGGTCCCTCGGGGTCGGGTAAAACCACCATTCTGCGAACGATTGCCGGTTTGTGGCCTTATTCAAAAGGGCAGGTGGTGCGGCCAGATAATAAGGTATTGTTTTTGTCGCAAAAACCTTATTTGCCAGAAGGTTCATTGCTGGATGTGCTGTATTATCCCAACGAAGTACCTGAGGATGGCCATGAGCAGGCCCGCAAAGTCTTGCAGGATGTGAATCTGGGGCATCTGCTCAATCGTTTGGATGAAGTGGTGAGCTGGACCAATATTCTTTCCTTGGGCGAGCAGCAAAGAATTGCGTTTGGCCGTTTGCTGCTGGCCAAACCGGTTGCCGCATTCATAGACGAAGCCACCTCGGCGATGGATGAGGGCCTTGAAGATGCCATGTACCGGCTGATTGCCGAACGACTGCCTGAATTGCGTCTGATTAGTGTGGGGCATCGCAGCACCCTGTACGCACATCATACGCATTTGCTGTATTTGCGTGGAGAGGGCATTTGGGACTTCAAGCCTTTGCAGGTTGAGGCAACGGCTTAAGGCCCAATGCGCTGTTTTCCGGGTTGGGCAGTCTCTTTTAGCGTTCTTGTGCCTGCTCTGGAAAAAAAACTGAAAAATAAACCGTTTTCGCCGCAAACTGGATAATATCCAAATGCGGCGAAGACGGTTTTGTTGTAATGGTGGCAGACCTTCCGTTTAAACGAACCAGGACAGGGCGCTTTTGTTAATCGCGGCACCAATGATATACAGGAAAATCAGGCCGGCAATAACGGTGGCGATTATTTTTTGCGCAGGTGTCTTTCCTCGCTTGATGGCTATCGTACCCACACCAATATAAGCAATCAGGGCCACAATTTTTGCAAGAATGAAGGGTTGGTTAGGCCCGATCATGGCTGCCAGGATAAAACCGCATATGAGCAAGACGGAATCAATCACATGCGGGGTGACCTTGACAAAACCTATTTGCAGCATGCGTGAACCCGTAATCGACCAAAATGCACGAATCAGGAAAAAAGTGATGCTCAGGTAGGCACAGGTCATGTGCAGGTGCTTGATGGGTAGATAATAATCAGCCATAATCTCGATTTCAAAAAGTCAAATACTGGAAGTTGAATATTTTAACTGATGGATATTGTTTTTGATTTTTTACCCTACGGTTTATCGGCTTAATGCGTTCGGATCGGCGTTTTTCTGATATTCAAGTCTTTTTTATCCGGATGCGGCATGGATTTTGTTGTTGGGCCTGATGTTTTACTGATTCTTTTCCTGGTTGCCATGCTGGCCGGTTTTGTTGATACCATCGCCGGTGGCGGTGGCTTGATTACCATTCCGGTGCTATTGCTGGCTCAGGTTCCCCCGATTAATGCCCTGGCAACCAATAAGTTGCAAGGCAGTTTCGGTACCCTGACTTCTTCCTTAACCATGCTCAGAAAAAGAATTGTGCGTTTTGAAGAAGTATGGAAACCTGCTTTGATGGCTTTTGCGGGGGCGGCACTGGGTACCATTTTGATTCAGTTGATTGATGTTTCGGTGCTGGATATCGTGATTCCCGTGGTCTTGATCATGATTGGGCTGTATTTTTTATTTACCCCATCTGCAGGCAAGGTAGAGCGCGTTCCGCGGGTGAGTGCCAAGGTTTTTAATTGCACCGTCGTGCCGGTCATTGCGTTTTACGATGGCGTTTTTGGTCCGGGCACCGGATCTTTCTTTTCCCTGGCTAACGTGGCGTTGCGAGGGCAGCAAATCATCAAGGCAACCGCTAATGCCAAGGTATTTAATTTTGCCAGTAATGTTGCTTCAGTACTGCTTTTTGTATTGGGTGGCAAAGTCTTGTGGCTGATCGGTGGTATTATGATTGTTGGGCAAATAATTGGTGCTTATGCCGGTTCTTTAATGGTAATCAGCCATGGCAGCAAGTTTATTCGTCCGCTTATCGTGCTGGTCTGTTTTGTTATGGTTACCCGTTATCTGCTCGCAAAATTCTAGAAAATGGCAGGTATTGGCAAGCGTTTCTTTAAATGAACAGCTCAGTCATAGAAGTCTCATAAAGCCAGAATAATATAGTATGGCTTTATAAGCAAAAATTGCATCATAAATTGAAATAATCAGGAAGTATTGTATTGGCAAATCGCACCACCACTAAAAACCCGGCAAACAGGCCTGCCCAGGCAAATAGTTCCCTTACGGATAGCACGCCTGATTTTGATCCCGATGTTCCAAGCCGTGAAGATATTCTTCAGGTGTTCCGGGATTCCAGGCCTCCCCTGGACGTGAATGCCCTGATCAGTGCATTCGGGTTGAGCCGGGACGCCAGTATAGTGGGTCTTGAACGACGGATGGGGGCCATGCAAAGGGATGGCCAGCTTGAGCATACCCCAGGCGGTTGGCAACTGTCCCAGCAGAAAAATTTTGTGATTGGCAAAGTCCAGGGCCATCGTGACGGGTTCGGTTTTTTAATTCCTGAAGATGGATCCCAGGATTTATTCCTCTCGCCTCGGGAAATGCTCAAGGTACTGCATGGCGACCGGGTCCAGGTCAAACCCACTGGGGAATATAAGGGCAAGCTCGAAGGCACGATTGTAGAGGTCCTTGAACGCGGTACCGCCCGTCTGGTTGGACGCTTGTTGCATGAGCAAGGCCTTTATGTCGTGGTCCCCGAAGACCAACGAATCAAGCACGATATCATCGTACAGAATGCTGATCTCGGAGGCGCCAGGCACGGGCAAGTGGTTACGGTTGAAATTATCCAGCAGCCCACCCGTCATACCCAGCCGCTAGGCAAAATCATAGAAGTGCTAGGAGAAATTGATGATCCCGGCATGGAAATCGAGATTGCCGTGCGCAAATTTGATGTCCCGGTTGGGTTTTCCGATGCAACCCATATACAGTCGGAAAGTATGCCCGATGAAGTGCAAGCATCTGATCTTAAAGGCCGTATAGATTTACGGGATGTGCCGTTTATCACCATTGACGGGGAAGATGCCCGTGATTTTGATGATGCCGTGTATGCCGAGGTTGTTGATATTGGCACTGAAAAACGTAGCAAAATGGCCTGGCGCCTGTTGGTGGCCATTGCCGACGTTTCTTACTATGTCAAGCCGGGCGATGCCATTGACCGGGATGCCATCGAGCGCGGAACCAGTGTGTATTTCCCGCGCCGGGTTATTCCCATGTTGCCCGAAAAACTCTCCAATGGCCTGTGTTCCCTGAATCCTGATGTTGATCGTCTGGTGCTGGTGTGTGATATGGTCATTCCCATGACGGGTACCAAGGCGGGAACGGTGACGGCATACCAGTTTTACAATGCCGTTATCAATTCGCATGCGCGTACCACGTATACGCAAATCTGGAATGCCTTGCAGCAGCCAACCGGCCCGGCCGGAACCGAATTGGGCGATTTGCTGCCACATGTCAAAGATTTATATGCTTTATATGAGGCACTTGAAAATAAACGCGAACAGCGCGGTGCGATGGATTTCGACACCATTGAAACCCGCATTCTATGCAATGAAATGGGCAAGATAGAGCAGATCGTTCCATTTATCAGGAATAATGCGCATAAGTTGATTGAAGAATGCATGTTGGCGGCCAACACCTGTGCCGCCGATTTCGTCTTAAGAAACAAACGTCAGGGACTGTATCGTATTCATGAAGGCCCAACGCCTGAAAAACTTGAGACCCTGCGTGAGTTCTTGCGTACCATTGGGTTGACGCTGGGCGGTGGCGATGATCCCTCTGGCAAGGATTATGCCGCTTTGCTTGATGCCGGACGCTCACGTCCCGACTTCCAGATTCTTCAGACCATGTGCTTAAGATCCATGCAGCAGGCCATGTACAGTCCCGACAACGTGGGGCACTTTGGTCTGGCGTATGAGCAGTATACGCACTTCACCTCTCCCATCCGGCGTTACCCCGACCTGCTTACGCATCGGGTTATCAAGTCCATCCTTGCCCAAAGGCACTATACGCCTGAATTGGCTGGCGTACCCAAAGTGCAGGGTGAAACCCATAAAGAGCATGAGCATGCCGTCTGGGATAACCTCGGAATGCTGTTGTCGGCCTACGAACGCCGGGCCGATGATGCCTCACGTGATGTCGAGGCCTGGCTTAAATGCTGGTATGTTCGTGAGCATGTGGGCGAGGTTTTCAGTGGTCGGGTAAGTGGTGTCGCGCCTTTTGGATTGTTTGTGACACTGGAAACCCTGTTTGTTGAGGGTTTGGTGCATGTTTCGGAATTGGGTACCGACTATTTCCAATACAATGAAGGTTCGCACGAATTGCGCGGAGAGCGGACCGGCATGCGTTATCGCTTGACGGATCCGGTTCAGGTGCAGGTGACACGGGTAGACCTGGAGGCCCGGCGAATCGAGTTTTCGCTGGTCAAGGGTACTACCTTTGAATCATTGCGTAAAGATGCCCAGCGTAGCGAAACTGCGCCGCGACAGGTGAAGCGCCCGGCCAAACCCAAGCCGGAAGCCCTGAGGGGGCAAACCGCACATCAAAGACGGGCCGAGTTGAAAAAGTCAACGCAACCCGTCGGCGTGCAAAAGAACAAAAAATCGACGCGTAAGCGAAGGTAAATACAAAGGTAATCAATTTATATGTCAAGCAGTCAAATTCTGGCAGGATTTCATGCGGTAACCGCCCGCATGCGCCATGCACCTGATTCAATTCGGGAAATTTATATCGAAGCATCACGCAAAGACGGGCGTATGCAAAGCCTGGTCGATCAGGCTGAAAAAAACAAAATCCGTATCCATCCGGTTCCAGTGGGACGGCTTGATGGACTGGCCAAAGGCGTTCGTCATCAAGGGGTGGTTGCCCTGGCAGACCAAAAGCAGCTTGCGGTTAACATAGATGATGTCCTTGACGTGATTGAGGGGCCTGCCCATTTCCTCATTCTGGATGGCGTGACCGACCCCCATAATCTGGGCGCGTGCCTGCGTACGGCAGACGCTGCCGGTGTACATGCCGTTATTGCACCCAAAGACAAGGCGGTAGGCATTAATGCCACCGTTCAGCGTGTGGCCTGTGGTGCTGCAGATACCGTTCCGTACCTCATGGTGACCAATCTGGCCCGTACCATGCGCCAGCTCAAAGAGCGCGATGTCTGGCTGATTGGCACCGATGACGAAGCAAGCGGTACTTTTCATGATGTTGATGCCACCCGCTCCATTGCCTGGGTCATGGGCGCCGAAGGCGAGGGTATGCGTCGCCTGACGCGTGAAACCTGCGATGAGCTGGTGCGTATTCCCATGTTGGGGTCGGTTGAAAGTCTTAACGTTAGTGTGGCGAGTGCGGTTTGCCTGTTTGAAACGGTCCGTCAACGTCAGGTTAAATAAATAAAAAATCATTCTTTAACAGTCATATCATGTCAAAAAACGAACATAACGGGTTTACCACCACCATTCTTCACGCAGACCGTCGCAAAACGGTAGAGCACGGTGCCATTCACAAGCCATTGCATACGTCAACCGAGTACGCTTTTGCCGACGCCAGGGAACTGGCCGCCGTTTTTCAGGGTAAATCGGGTTATACCTATGCCCGTCAGGGAACCCCGACAACGGCCGCTCTTGAAGATAAAGTCACCTTGATGGAAGGGGGGGCGGGCACCGTTACGTTTGCCACTGGCATGGCGGCCTTGTCTTCCATTTTCATGACATTGTTAAAACAGGGTGACCATCTGGTTTCCAGCCAGTTTGTTTTTGGTAATACCAACAGTTTGCTGGGCACCCTGGATCGTCTTGGGGTAACGGTAACCTTTGTTGACCCGACCAATGCACAACAGGTTGAAGATGCCATTCGCCCTGAAACAAAAATGGTGTTTACCGAAACCATTGCCAATCCTGGCACGCAAATTGCCGACTTGTCGGCCATTGGGGATATTTGTGAAGCGCACAACCTGGTGTATGTGATAGACAATACCTTAACCTCACCATGGCTGCTTCAGGGTAAAAGCGTCAAGGCTTCACTGGTCATGAATGCCTTGTCCAAGTATATCTGTGGTCATGGCAATGCATTGGGCGGTGCTGTTACTGCTACAGGCTTATATGACTGGTCTGGCTATGCCAACATTTATGATAACTACAAAACCGGCCCTGCAAATACCTGGGGCCTAACCCAAATCAAGAAAAAAGGCTTGCGCGACATGGGTGCAACGCTTTCCTCTGATGCCGCCCATCGTATTGCCGTAGGTGCCGAAACACTTGCTTTAAGATTAAGGCAATCTTGCTCAAACGCATTGGCACTTGCCCGTTTTCTTGAAACCCATCCAGGGATCGCCAGTGTGCGTTATCCTGGTTTAAGCCAGCATCCGCAGCATGAACGTGCCGCCAAGCTGTTTAACAACCGTTTCGGCGCCTTGTTGGGTGTGGAATTGGTTGATGGTATCGATTGTTTCGAGTTTTTGAATAAACTGAAAGTAGTGGTGCTGGCTACGCATTTGGGCGACTCCAGAACGCTGGCTTTACCAGTGGCCCATACCATTTATTACGAGATGGGGCCTGCCCGAAGGGCTGAAATGGGTATTGGCGATAATTTGCTTCGCGTATCTGTAGGTATTGAAGATGAGCAAGACCTGATCAATGATTTCCAGCAGGCACTTGAGCAGTGCATGCCTGTTGCGTCATAGCAGCCAGGGCAGGGGTTAAACCTGCCTTGTGCAGATGTATAAAAAATCATACAAATTAATTGCTTTCCATTGATAATGGCCGCAAGACTAGTAAATATGCGGGCTTCGCAGTGTTTTTTTCTTGACAGCCAATAAGATTAAAGGGAAGATACGCGTGATGATTTACATCAGAGTTAATTTATAAAAGGGGTTTTCCTGAATGAATAAGACAGAATTGGTTGAATACATTGCATCTAAGGCCGATATTTCCAAAGCAGCTGCTGGCCGCTCTTTGGATGCGATGATCGCTGCAGTGAAAGCAACACTGAAAAAAGGCGAGACGGTAACCTTGGTTGGTTTTGGTACATTTGCCGTTTCTACCCGTGCAGCCCGTACTGGTCGTAATCCACGCACAGGCGAAGCCATCAAAATCAAAAAAGCCAAAGTACCTAAATTCCGTCCAGGTAAAGCACTGAAAGACGCGGTAAACTAAACTTTGGTTTGGAGTGCCTGGTAAAGTGGTTTTAATTAAATAACCGCCCAGTCTAAAGCTAAACCTCGCCAAGCGCGAAGCACCCACTGCTTGACAGATGTCTGACAGTGAGGTGCTTTTTTTATGGTAGACTGCATGTGATTGAATAATGCAATGGGTAATTTCAAGATGCTGATTGACAGGTATGGTAGAAGTATTGAATATTTACGTATATCACTGATTGATAAGTGTGATCTGCGTTGTTCCTATTGTATTCCCAAGGGTTTCAAAGAATTTGAGCGCCCTGCGAATTGGCTGTCTTTTGATGAGATAGTGCGCGTGGTTGCCGCTTTTGCCCGTATGGGTACCAGCCGTTTCAGGCTAACGGGCGGAGAGCCGTTGTTACGCAAAGATCTTCCCGAGCTGGTTGCCCGGCTCTCGGCATTGGAAGGGGTTGAAGACCTGTCCATGTCCACCAATGGCACACAGCTGGAAAAATACGCGCAGCCCTTGCGCGATGCCGGCTTGCATCGGCTTAATGTCAGTCTGGATTCCCTGCGTCGAGAGTGTGTGCAGGAGATTTCGGGAAGCGATAGTCTGCCTAAGGTCATGGCCGGACTGGAAGCGGCACGACAGGCGGGTTTCAATAAAATTAAAATCAATATGGTTCCTTTGCCAGGCGTGAATATGCCCGATATCGAGGATATGGTCGCGTTTTGTATCCAGAACCAGTTTGTGCTTCGCCTGATAGAAGTAATGCCCATGGGAGTTACCGGGCAAAAGCAGGATTATGTCGACTTGCAAAATACCATTGAGCAATTAAAGGATAAATTCAATTTGCAGGAATCTTCCCGGGTTTTTGGGGGAGGACCGGCACGCTATTGGGAAACGCCCAATAGCGATTTTACGCTGGGTTTCATTACGCCACGTTCCCAACATTTCTGCGAGACCTGTAACCGGGTTCGTCTGGCTGTGGATGGCACTTTGTACTTATGCCTGGGTCAAGATCATCAGTTAAACCTGAAGCCTTATTTAAGCGATAATTGTACCGATGAAGAGCTGGACAATGCCATTCTAAAAGCCATAGACCTGAAACCCGAGCGGCATGAATTCAATGCAAGCCCGGAAAAAATCATTCGTCTTATGTCGATGACAGGTGGTTAAGCGATTTTAGATAAAACAAAGCGGCCTGCGGGCCGCTTTGCTTATGCTGTCGACAATGTTATTTTGGGCGTACCGATTTGCATACATCAGGGTTGGTTTCAACCAGTGGGCCGCCCACCGCGTCAATACAGATGGGTACTGAGGCAAAAATACCGTGAATAACCTGCTTGCCTTGTTCATCCTTGACGCCACCCAGCGTTTCGGCAATTGCATTGGGGCGGCCTGGCAGGTTTAAAATAAGGCTGTTGCCGCGGATGACACCCACTTGACGCGATAAAATAGCGGTAGGGATGAAGTGCAGGCTGATTTGTCGCATTTGCTCGCCAAACCCGGGAATGACCCGCTGGGCAACAGCAAGGGTGGCTTCCGGGGTCACATCACGTAAATAGGGGCCAGTGCCGCCCGTGGTTAAAATCAATGGGCACTTTTGATTGTCAGAAAGCTCAATCAGGGTTTGTTCAATTATTGGCTGTTCATCGGGAATTAAATGCTCAACAAATTCCAGCGGGTTTAAAACTGCTGAGCTTAACCAGGTTTTCAGGGCGGGCAAGCCCTGGTCTTCATAGGTTTTATTGAAGGCCCGATCGCTGACTGAGACGATGCCAATACGTAGTGTTTCCATACTGATTCCTTTGATTGCACTTGCTTTTACACTGCTGAATAGCGGGTGTTGTTTATTAAAGGCGTGCTTGTGCCAAGCACTGGGTTAATTTATGCCAGAATAAGGGGCTTAAATTTTTACTATAAAAAGAATTGTATTCTACTCGATTAAAATTATCTGATGACCCCTGCTTTTAACAGTATTAAGGATATAAAACGTGACAGATCAACAGTTAACGCATTTTGACAGCCAAGGCCAGGCTCATATGGTTGATATTTCAGAGAAAAAAGAAACCAAACGGGTTGCCCGTGCCAGTGGCAAAATAAGCATGAACGAGGTGGCTTATCAATTGCTGGTTTCGGGGCAAAGTAAAAAGGGTGATGTGCTGGGAATAGCGCGCATTGCCGCAATTCAGGGTTCCAAACATACCAGCCTGCTCATTCCCTTGTGCCATCCCTTAAGCCTTACGCATGTCAGTATTGAATTCAAGCTGGATGAGGGGCAGCAATCTGTTGAAGTGGTGGCAACAACCGAAACCACCGGAAAAACCGGTGTTGAAATGGAAGCCTTGACGGCGGTTTCAACCGGTTTGCTGACCATTTACGATATGTTGAAGGCGGTCGATAAGGGAATGCAAATAGGGCATATCCATTTGCTTGAAAAAAAGGGTGGCAAGTCGGGTGACTGGCGCGCTGGTTAAGCAATTGCCTTGAGGGTGGGTAGCGAAGTTGTTGAGGAGCCAACAAATGAGCTAGATCAATGACTGCCGTAATATCGGCTTTTGAAACGGGCAGGGTGTTATACTTTTTCCTGTTATTTATAAAGGCGTTTGGCCCTATACATACAAAAGGAACAAGGTCATGATTAAGCGGACATTACTGATTTTGGCATGCACCAGCTTTGGGGGTGTTTCAGCAGCAACTATCACGGTTTCGGCGGCAGCCAGCCTGAAAGATGTTTTTCAGGAAATCGGCCAGAAATTTGAACAGGAACACAAGGGTCACAATATTGATTTCAATTTTGGCGGTTCAGGCAGCCTGCTTCAGCAAATCCGTAACGGTGCGCCCGTGGATGTTTTTGCCAGTGCCGATCTTAAAAACATGGACAGTGCCAATGAGGGTGGTTTCTTGCAAAATAATGAGCAAACCAATTTTGTAAAAAATGAATTGGTGCTTATTGTTCCTGCCGGCAGTACTTTACAACTGGAAAACCTGAATGATCTGCAAAAGGGTGAAGTAAAACGCATTGCGATTGGCAATCCATCCAGTGTGCCAGCAGGCCGCTATACTGAAACAGCACTTAAAAAGGCCGGTCTTGATGAAGTCCTGAAAGATAAAGCGGTTTTTACGCAGAATGTTCGCCAGGCACTTGAATATGTGGCCAATGCAAACGTAGAGGCTGGTTTTGTTTATGGCACCGATGCCAAAATCCTGGCTGACAAGGTCAAGGTTGCTTTTAATGTAGACTTGGAAAAACCGGTTATTTATCCGATTGCCGTTTTAAAAGACAGTAAAGAGCCGGAGCTTGCTAACCAGTTTGTGGATTATGTGCTGTCAGAAGATAGCCGGGTCATTTTTGACAAATACGGGTTTGCCCGTCCTTAAGATCCAGGGAAGCAGCTAATGCAGTCGGTCATGGTGCCTTTGTTCCTGTCTGTCAAAGTGGCTGTTTGGGCCACTTTGATCAATCTTGTCCTGGGGATTGCGTTTGGCTGGTACCTGTCTCAAAAGCGCAGTTTTTTCAGGCAGGTGCTTGATGTCCTGGCCACCTTGCCAATGGTGTTGCCACCAACGGTATTGGGGTATTATTTGCTGGTTTTGTTTGGCAATAAAACCGGCTTAAGCAGGTGGCTCGAGGCCAATTTTGGTTTTGGGCTTATTTTTTCTCTTAACGGTGCCATTATTGCCGCGGTCATCGTCACTTTTCCGCTCGTTTTCAAACCGGCGCGCGCCGCTTTCGAGTCGGTCGATGAGCAATTGCAGCAGGTTGGTTGGGTCTTGGGTGTTTCCAAGGTAGCCGTTTTTTTTCGGGTTTTTCTGCCCTTGGCCTGGCGAGGAATTCTTGCCGGTATATTACTGGGTTTTGTCCGGGCCTTGGGTGAGTTTGGTGCAACTTTAATGGTGGCCGGAAGTATTCCGGGTAAAACCCAAACGCTGTCAATTGCCATTTATGATGCGGTTCAGGCGGGACACGATAGTGAAGTCAATCAATTGGTGTTGCTGATTTCTGTCGTGTGTATTGTTGTTTTATCGTTGGCTTATTATCTTTCTCCAAAGCGTGCCTGAGATGATTTTTGATATAAACATTCAGAAAAAACTGGTTTCTGCTTCTAGAACGTTTATGCTGGATACCCAGGTCTGCAGTCACCAGGAACAGGTTATTTTATTTGGCCCTTCGGGGGTTGGTAAATCTCTCACGATAAAATGCATCGCAGGCTTATTGACCCCTGATAGCGGTCTTATAAAAATTAAAAACAGAATATTGTTTGATAAAGAAAAAAACATCAATATCGCGCCACAGGAACGAAATGTCGGTTATATCCTGCAAAACTATGCCCTGTTCCCTCATTTGACCATAGCGCAAAATGTGGGCTTCGGGCTAAACCGTAAAGGCTGGTTCAACAGGATTTCACCTGAAAACCTTGAAAAAATCCATCACTGGTTGAGTCGGTTTCAGATCGCCGATCTGGCACGGCAGTATCCGGGCCAGTTGTCAGGTGGCCAGCAACAGCGGGTGGCCCTTGCCAGGGCGCTTATCATAGAGCCTGAATTGCTGTTGCTTGATGAGCCGTTTTCCGCATTGGATAAAAAATTGCGTATACATATGCGTGAAGAGGTAAAAGAGTTGCTGGAAGAACTGAAGATTCCTCTCATGCTGATTACTCATGATGAGGAAGATATCAAAGCGTTTTCGGCAGAGTTGATTGAATTCAAACCCTGAAAGTATTAAATAAAAAACATACGCGCAAGTCATTTTTCCTTTCTAAAACAATTTGAAAGTAGTCAGTTGGCGGGCTTTCTTGTATTCTTGAAATAACCGGTTTGAATTGTTGCTGAAATTAGTATGTGATTTTTATGTGCATGTTTGTAAATTTGTAAATATTGAAAGTAATAATTTTTTAACCAAATTGTTACTTGTAATAGTTCCCATTGATCATGGGGTCTTAAATACATACACGATAGGAGCATCATCGCAATGAAGATGACCAGACGACAGTTTTTTAAAGTTACGGCAGGCGGTGTTGGTGCAACAAGTCTTGCGGTAATGGGGGCTGCGCCAACCAACGCGTGGGCAGAAGTTCGCCAGTACAAATTGTTAAGGGCGGTTGAAACACGAAATAACTGTACTTATTGTTCGGTTGGCTGTGGAACCTTGCTGTATAGTTTGGGAGATGGTGCCAAGAACGTCACCAAGAAAATATTTCATATAGAAGGTGATCCCGACCATCCGGTAAGCAGGGGCAGTCTTTGCCCGAAAGGGGCTGGCCTGATTGATTACATTAACAGCCCCAAGCGTTTGCACTACCCAGAAGTCCGTGAAGCCGGTACCAATGAATGGAAGCGAATCTCATGGGATGATGCTTTTGATCGTATTGCTCGCCTGATTAAAGATGAGCGTGATGAACATTTGGTTGTAAAAAACGACAAAGGCGTCACGGTTAACCGTCTTGAAGCGGTAGGCATGGCCTGTACGTCCGCCGGCTCTAGCGAAGCCGGCATCCTGACCCAAAAATTTATCCGGTCTTTGGGTATCGTGGCGGCAGACTCGCAGGCACGTGTTTGCCATGCGCCCACTGTGTCCGCACTGGCCTCTACCTTTGGCCGAGGGGCAATGACCAATACTTTCTGCGATATGCAGAATGCTGATTTTATTCTGGTCATGGGCGGCAACCCGGCGGAAGCGCACCCGGTTGGTTTCAAATGGGTCATTGAGGCGAAGAAGAAAAAGGGTACTAAACTCATTGTCTGTGATCCGCGTTTTAACCGAACCGCTGCGGTGGCAGACCATTACCTGCCGATTCGTTCAGGAAGTGATATTGCCTTTTTGGGGGCGGTCATTAACTGGCTGGTTGAAAACGATAAGATTCAGTGGGAATATGTAAAAGCTTATACCAATGCCAGTTTCATTGTTGATGAAAGATATGGCTTCCATGAGGGCCTGTTTTCAGGTCACCCTGATTACGCCGAGACCAGCGATGCCACGGCAGTCAATGCAGATCCGTTAGCTGATACGCATGCGCCCAAAAACACCACTTACGACACGAACTCATGGACTTACGAGCTTGATGAAAACGGTTATGCCAAGGTTGACCCAACACTGACACATCCGCGCTGTGTGTGGAATTTAATGAAAGAACATTATTCCCGCTACACGCCCGAGATGATGACAAAAATCACGGGCACACCGATTGAAGACTTCCTGCTAGTGTGCCAGGCTTTGGGTGAAACCAGTGCGCCCAATAAAACAGGAACGATTCTGTACGCCCTGGGTTGGACGCAGCATACTTATGGAACCCAGAATATCCGTACCATGGCCATGATCCAGCTTATGCTGGGTAATATCGGCATGGCCGGCGGTGGTGTCAACGCTTTGCGGGGGCATTCCAATATTCAGGGTTTATCTGATTTAGGCGTACTGTCCACGAGCTTGCCAGGCTACCTGGTGCTGCCCAATGAAAATCAGCATCCCACTTTTGATGATTACCTGCAAAAGCAAACACCACAATCCTTCCGGCCAGGTCAGCTGAATTACTGGAGCAATACACCCAAGTTCATGGTTAGCCTGCTTAAATGGTTCTTTGGTGAAAAGGCAACCAAAGATAATGACTGGGGTTATGACTGGTTGCCTAAATGGGACAAGATGTACGATAGCCTGCAAATGACCGACATGATTTATCAGGGACAAATGCATGGCCTGTTGGTGCAGGGTTTCAATATTACCAGCTCATTCCCCGATTCAAAACGGGTCACCGAGGCTTTCTCGAAACTGAAGTTTCTGGTGGTGATGGATCCTTTGGATACTGAAACAGCGACTTTCTGGGAAAATCATGGTGAGCATCACGATGTGGATCCCGCCAGTATCCAGACAACGGTTTTCCGTTTGCCGACGCCCTGTTTTGCAGAAGAAGAAGGTTCCATCGTCAACTCCTCACGCTGGTTGCAATGGCACTGGGCCGGGGCGCATCCTCCTGGCGATGCCAAACCTGACCTGGAAATTCTGGCTGAAATCCATCAGCGTCTTAAAAAGCTTTACCTGGAAGAGGGGGGTACTGTCCCCGAGCCAATTGTTAACCTGGATTGGCAATATCAGAATCCCCTTAGTCCCTTGCCGCATGAAATGGCCAAAGAGTTTAATGGTCGCGCCCTGGAAGATATCAAAGACGAAATGGGTAATATCGTCATACCCAAAGGCCAGTTGCTGGATGGTTTCCATCAGCTGCGCGATGACGGAAGCACTGCGTGTGCCTGCTGGGTATTTTCGGGTAGCTGGACAAAAAATGGCAACCAGATGGCCCGTCGCGACAATACCGACTCCGGTTTGGGTAATACGCCCGGATGGGCCTGGGCCTGGCCGGCAAACCGCCGCATTCTGTATAACCGTGCATCGTGCGACCCCAGTGGCAAGCCATGGGATAAAAACCGTACGCTGATCGAGTGGGATGGACGCAAGTGGGTAGGCGCCGATATACCCGACTTCAAGGCGGATGAGGCCCCCGGTACTGATATGAACCCGTTTATCATGACCGAAGAGGGTGTGGGCCGTTTGTTCTGTGCCAAAAAATTGGTGGATGGTCCTTTCCCCGAGTCTTATGAACCCATGGAAACGCCATTGGGCACCAATCTGTTGCACCCCAGCGTGGTGCATTCACCAGCCGTGCGCATGTTTGACAGTGCCAGAGACCGTTTTGGCAAGAAAGACAAGTATCCCTATGTGGGCACTACTTACCGCCTGACCGAACACTTCCAGTTCTGGACCAAGTCGGTCAAGCTGCTGATGATTGCCCAACCGGAACAATTTGTTGAAATTAGCGAAGAGCTGGCCAAAGAGAAGGGAATTGAAAAAGGGGATTGGGTAACGGTCAGCACGATCCGTGGCGCTATTAAGGCCAAGGCGGTTGTCACGAAACGGATCAGGCCTTTGCTGGTTAATGGAGAAACCCTGCACCAGGTAGGGATTCCCTTGCATGGTGGCTGGGTTAACGTATCGGACAGAAAACAGTATTTAGTAAATACCTTGACGCCTTTTGTTGGTGACAGTAATGCACAGACACCCGAATACAAAACATTTTTAGTGAACGTGGAAAAGGCTTAAGGAGTTAGAATATGGCATTGCAATCGTTAGATATCCGTCGCCGTTCCGCGACAGCTGAAATGACACCTCCTCCTGGCGTTCGTCAACCCGAAGAAGTGGCAAAATTAATTGACGTGACAACCTGTATTGGCTGCAAGGCCTGTCAGGTGGCTTGTTCCGAATGGAACGATTTGCGCGATGATATCGGTATCAATCATGGTGTTTATGACAACCCGATAGATTTGACAGCAGACAGCTGGACTGTCATGCGTTTTGCTGAAACCGAGGAAAACGGCAAGCTGGAATGGCTGATCCGCAAGGATGGCTGCATGCACTGTACCGATCCTGGATGCCTGAAAGCCTGTCCTTCACCGGGTGCCATTATTCAGTATGAAAATGGTATTGTTGATTTTCATCAGGAAAACTGTATAGGTTGCGGTTACTGTATCGCGGGCTGTCCATTCAATATTCCACGGATTTCCAAAAAGGATAATCGTGCTTATAAATGCAGTTTGTGTTCAGACCGCGTGGCGGTTGGACAAGAACCGGCTTGTGTAAAAACCTGTCCTACCGGCGCCATCCAGTTTGGCACCAAAAATGACATGAAATTGGTGGCCGAAAAAAGGATTGAGGATTTGCAAAACCGTGGCTATCAAAATGCCGGTTTATATGATCCCGAAGGGGTTAGTGGTACTCACGTCATGTATGTTCTGCATCATGCCGACAAACCCCAGCTCTATAATGATCTTCCCAAAGATCCTGAAATCAGTACAACAGTCAGTTTATGGAAGGGTATTCTCAAACCATTGGCTACGGTGGGCATTGCCCTGGCGGGTATCGTAGGCTGGTTGCATTACATCACCATCGGCCCAAACCGGACCGTAGAGGAAAAGCCTGAAATTATTGGCAAAGATGGGGATACGCTTAAAAACGAGGGGGATGCATAATGAAAGAGAAGCTGATTCAACGTTATAACAAAGCCGAACGGGTCAATCACTGGATTGTGGCCGGTTGCTTTGTGTTACTGGCGATTTCCGGCCTGGCTTTTTTCTATCCGGCTTTTTTCTGGCTGACAGGCGTGTTTGGCACGCCGCAGCTGGCCCGCATTATTCACCCTTTTGTTGGGGTGGTTATGTTTGTTGGCTTTTTTATCCAGTTTTTCCGCTATTGGAAATACAACTTCATGGAAAAGGAAGATGTTAAATGGCTGACATCCGTCGGTCAAATCCTGAAAGGCGAAGAAGTGGGTGATACTGGCAAGTATAATGCTGGCCAGAAAATCATGTTCTGGCTAATGACTATTTGCATGTTGACATTGCTTGCAAGCGGATTTATTGCCTGGCGTCCTTATTTTGCCGACATGTTTCCGATTCCCGTCATCCGTATTGCCTTATTGCTGCATGCCGTGTCAGCCCTGGTGCTGATTACGGGTATTATCGTGCATGTCTATGCTGCAATCTGGATTAAAGGCACCATTCGCGCAATGGTGGAAGGGGTGGTTACGCAGGCATGGGCCAAGGCCCACCACCCTCGCTGGTATCGTGAAATCATGGCTAAGAAGAAAGCCAAGGATGAAGCGTCCGGTCGTTTATAGTACCGCATGGCATTAAGGGCAAATACCGGGCTGGTGTTTAACAATCCCAGTCTGGGCATTTGCTGTTGATGTGAGCATGATGGGGCCAGCCAGTATTACTTTCAAAAGCACAACATGACAGCCACTCCACTGATAACCTTACCCGTCAGGCGCCTTAAACAAGGCCGTATTTACGAGACGGATGATTGCCTGAGCAATGAAGTACCGGTAGCCCTTGTTTATAACGGCATTTCACATGTGGTTTTAATGGCAACCCCACAGGACTTGCCGGAGCTTGCTCTGGGGTTCAGCCTGACTGAAGGTATTTTATCCTCGGCAGCCCAGCTTTATGATATAGAGGTGTTGCAAACTTCGGCAGGCATGCTGGTTAATATGGAAATTGCCTCAGCAGCGTTTTTGCAGCTGAAGGGAAGACGGCGTAATTTAAGCGGTCGTACCGGGTGTGGCTTATGTGGCATAGAAAGCCTGGACGTTGTCAAACCGGTTATCACACCTGTTGCGGTAAGGCCCAATGTGTCTGCAGCGCATATTTCAGATGCGCTTGATGCGTTTGCATCATTGCAGCCATTACGTGCGCAAACCGGATCCGTGCACGGGGTGGCCTGGGTAAATGGCAGCGGCCATATAGAAGCCCTGTTTGAGGATGTGGGGAGACACAATGCCCTGGATAAACTGCTGGGGTTTGGTGCCAGGGCTGGCTGGAACTTGTCTGAGGGTTTTGTGCTGGTATCCAGTCGTGCCAGCTACGAAATGGTGGTCAAGTCTGCCGTTTTGGGGGTTGGATGCCTGGTTGCCGTTTCGGCCCCCACTGCACTGGCGGTGCAATTGGCGCAAGAGGCTAATATGACGTTGATAGGTTTTGCCAGGTCAGGTCAGCAGGTGATTTACACCGGTCATGAATACATTACTTTGGCAGATTAAAGGGTTTAAATGGATCACATTAAATTAAAATCAAAAGAAGAAATCGAAAAATCTTTTTTTCATATTCCATTTTGGATCGCACCAGACAAAAACCTGTTTTTGTCCCGCAGTGAACGTTTCACAAAATTGGCCAAACTGGAGAAATCCGACTGGAAATTGTATTTGCAGCTGCTAGCTGGCTTGTCCCGGGTTCAGCATGGTTTGCTGGCTGACGCCGATGCGGTTGTGCCGGAACTCAAGCGCAATGAGACGGCTTCCATGTTAAATGTTCACAGTACCCCGATTCCGTCCTGCTTTACGCCCATGTTGCAGGCCTTGTACGAGCGCATCAAGCGTGAACTGTCTGATCATATGGAACAAACCTGGCAACGCCTGCTGGCCATGCCGGTGCCCGAGCAGGAAGCGCTGGCCTGGCGCCTGCTGCAACACGAAACCAAGGCAACTGATCAGGAATACAGTATTTGGGTGCATGCCGTTTTGCAAGTGATCTGGACTTACTGGGCGATGCAATTGCAGGAAACCGATGTGCCTTCACGTGATGAGCGTGTGCAGTGTCCCTGCTGTGGCAGTGATGCGGTTGCCAGTATTATTTTGAAAAGCGGTGAGCAGGAAAATCTGCGTTACTTGCATTGCAATTTATGCAACAGTCGCTGGAATGCCTTAAGGGCAAAATGTACTTTCTGTGGCAATACCAAAGATATGACCTTGCAGTCGGTGGAAGGTGTTACCGAAGGCGCTTTGCATGGTGCCAGTGGTGAAACCTGTGATGTTTGCCAGGGGTATCGTAAAATGTTCAGCCTGAGCAAAGAGCAGCATGCCGATCCGGTTGCCGATGACCTGGGGTCGTTGGTCCTTGATATGATGCTGGGTGAAAAAGGCTATTCCAGGGGGGGCGTCAACCCTTTCCTGATGATGTAAAAAGAAGTGCCGCATTAATCTTGCCTGAAGCCGGTGCGTGCGCTTGCTGTTACAGGCGGGTGCTTGCCGCACCAGACGGCAATGGCACCACACCGTGATTCATGTTTTTTGGTTGCCGGGTAACGGTTGTGTTAGCGGGCTTTTTGTTGAAATGGGCCGGGCTTAAAACGAGTGTGATAACGGATAAACATCAAGCCACTGGCCGCGTTCCACATTGGTGTGTCCCGGAATCTCTATTAATGCTTCTGCCTTTACGCAACCGGAAAGCATATGCGAGTCCTGGCCTTTGACGGGTGCTGCCCAGATACCGTTTTCTGTTAGGGTAACAGCACCGCGCAAGAAATCACGGCGACCTTGCTTATTATTTGGAATTGAGAAATCTGCCTGGGCTTTCCATTTTTTGGGGCGGGCTTTTTCAAGTGAAAGGCCGGCCAGGTATTTAATCGCGGGAAGTGTCATCAGCAGGGTGGTGGCATAACTGGCGACCGGATTGCCGGGTAACAGGAATACTTTGCAGCGATTGTTGATATTGCCCCAGGCAAAGGGTTTGCCGGGTTTGATGGCCAGTTTCCAGTGTTCAAGCGTGCCGAGTTCATCAAGCACCTGTTTGACGTAATCTTTGTCACCCACCGAGGCACCACCCGAGCAAATAATGATGTCTGAGGTGCCGGCGGCTTGCTGCAAGGCCTGTTTGATGGTGTCGTAGTCATCAGGTAAAACTCCCCCGTTGACAACATTCAGGTAGGCATAGTGTTTAAGCCAGCTTAACAGCATGGGGCGGTTGGAATCGTAGATTTTACCAGGGGCCAGCGGTTCAGTCAGGGCAAGCAGCTCGTCGCCGGTAGAGAACAGGGTAAGGGTGAGTGGCCTGAAGCAGTTGATACTGGCATAGCCCTGGCTGGCCAACAGTCCGATAGCTGCGGGTGAAATGACGGTACGGGATGAAACCAGAATATCCCCTTTCTTCAATTCCTCACCCTGGCGGCGGATATTGGCGCCGGGTTTTAGGAGTTGATTGACCGAGACGTTATGGTTGGCGACGGTGGTATTTTCTTGTGGAACAACACTATCGGTATTGGCCGGTATGCCGGCTCCGGTAAAAATACGTACGGCCTGTCCAGGCTCAAGGCTGATGGCGGTTACGTCATCGCCCGCGGCAACCACGCCAATAATTTTCCATTCGGTCCGGTTCAGGTCGCAAATCGCGTAACCGTCCATGGCACTGTTATCAAACATGGGCGCGTCATAATTAACGGTCAATTCCTCAGCCAGAATATAGCCCTCAGCCTCTTCAAGGGGGCGGGTTTCGGTTTGGGTGGTTGTTTGGGTTTTGGAAAGAAGTTCTTCAAGTGCTTCGTAGTAATCACGCATTATGCTGAACCTTGTAATGAATCCCAGAGCTTGAGTGATTCTGGATTGTTGAAGTTGATAAAAAAATCTTCCTGCTCAAAATTGACCAGTGTATGGGCGTTGTCCAGAACAAAGGAGCGAAGGCGTAATTTGTCCACTTTTTGATCAAGCCGCCGTTTCAGGTCGCTCAGCAGTGAGCGCCTGAATTGGATAACGCTGGGGTGCTGGTTGCTGCCACTGATTGCCATGGCAATGTCGGTATTGGTTTCCAGCAGGGCGTTATGCAGGCGCTCGGTCAGGGTGTCGGGCAGGAAAGGGGTGTCGCAGGGAACGACCTGGATGAATTCAATGTTTTCAGGTAGTTGCATGCAGGCGCTGTAAATGCCACCCAGCGGACCCAGTTTCGTGTATTGGGGCAGATCCGGGATGACGGGGTAACCATAAGTGGCATATGTATCCAGATTCCGGTTTGCACTAATCACGATGCAATCCAGTGTTTTTTGTAAAAGGGCCAGGGGGTATTCAACCAGTGGTTGATGCTTGAAATGAACCATGCCTTTGTCCTGGTAATTCATCCTGCTGCCAAGGCCACCGGCAAGAATGAGTCCGGCTGTATTTGATTTCATGCGGGCTTCCATTGTTGCGTGTGCTCGAGATCGGATTTTTTCATGTCTACCCAATGGGCATCTCCATTGGCAAAGCATTCCTTTTTCCAGAAAGGGGCTTCTGTTTTCAGGTAATCCATAATGAATTCATTGGCTTGATAGGCATCTTTGCGGTGCTCGCACGCAGTCAAGACCAGAACAATTTTTTCGCCGGTTTTGATTTTACCAATACGGTGAATGACTTTTACGTACTGTAAAGGCCATTTTTGCCGGGCCGCGAGAATGATTTTTTCTATTTCCTGCTCGGTCACGCCAGGGAAATGCTCAAGATACAAATGGCTTAGCAGTTTCACATGATCTTTTCCGCGAACCTTTCCGACGAAACTTACTAAAGCGCCGCAATTGTTTGTGGATTGTTCAGCCAGTTGTTCTTCGGTTTCCAGATTGAAATCGGTGGTTTGGATGCTAATGGCATGCATGGGGCTTAGCCTCCGGTAACAGGAGGAAGCAGGGCTACTTCAGCATTTTCCGGAATGTGGGCATTTTGATGGACAATGCTATTGTTAATGGCAATTTTGTAAACGTTTTCGGGTGCCAGGGTGTTGTGCCAAAGTTCGTTGCGGCTGCGTAATAGCTGGATCAGTTCATCGCAGGTGCCACCGGGCCATTCGATAGTTTCTTCAGTCATGGATAATTGTTCTTTTAGTTTTGCCATATAGATGATTTTTAACATAACAAGTAGTGCCATAGTGATAGTGGATAGGCCATTATAACCAAAGTTTGCAGGTATGCCGCTTTCACCCATTCGAGGAAAATGGGTGAATTTCTCAAGGATAAGAACGGATTTTTCAGGTTTGTTGTAAATTCGTCATGTTTTTATTGGATTTTAACGATATATCCAATAAGACCTTGCCAATCTTCAAAAGGGTATATATAATTTAATTCTTCAGTTAAGCAATGGGTGCTTAGCTCAGTTGGTAGAGCGGCGCCCTTACAAGGCGTAGGTCACAGGTTCGACCCCTGTAGCACCCACCATTGCAAAATTGGCAAATCAGGCACTTACATTGGTAAGTGCTTTTTTTATGCCTGTTTAAATGGTGCTTTTTCTGTAAAGTGATCGGCTTAACGGAATACAAAAACGGTTCAAAAAATCCGGGTGTTGCTTTCCGGTTAAACAATTTAATCGGAAAGCAATTGTTGGGTTATGAGTGGTCAAACCAGCTTTTGAATAACTGGATTACTTCGGGGTTGCCCGATTGGGTCTGGCTGGGATCAAGCTCCAGTATCGCATCCTGATCAACTGGGAAATATTCGTTGGCAATACGGGTGGCTACCTCATAAATGGGTTCCAGTTCAAAACCTGGCTTGGCAATGGCATCCAGAAAGGTTTCCAGTGCATATCTGCCCTTTTCATTTAACTTGTACATATAGTTCTCCTGTAAAGCAGAATGTATTGATGGCAAGTGGCTGGATATAGCTTACATCTTATTGTCATGGTGATGTCGCAAAGGCATATCATAATTCTATTGTTTTCTGCAGGAGGGAGCAATGAGAATATTTGCCGAGCGTATCTATAGCTGGTTAGCCTTTTGTGTCAATGTGATTGGTGTGTGTGCGGTTGATGTGGTCACATCCGATGTTTCGGCACAAGATGAATAATTGATTGGGGGGAAATTGCCCCGGTGCCGGTTTTGATGGTTTTGCCATAAGCGGTTGCCAATGAGCAAAGCTTTAAGGCAATGGCTTCGGTATATTCGTTTTTTTCTTCAAGTACCAGCATGATGCTTTGGCTTGATTTAAGCAGGCGGCAATAATTCTTGATTATTTCTATATTAAAAATAAAGTCTTTTGCCGGCCGCTTATCGGCAGGGACTATGGTGTCCTGGGTATGCAAATGATATTCATATTTGCCAGGCGAAAACCGGGTTTGGCGTGAGCCAAGAAATATGGTTGCAATAGAACCGTTCCTGGTGTTTTCGGATGTGCCTGAAGAGCGGGAGATAGTTGGAACAGAGGGTTGAAGCGTTGAAATTACATTGATTTCATTAAGTGCAAGCGTATCCATGACGTTTCCTGTTTAGCTGATTTAACCGGCGGTTAGGGCAGCAAGTTGGACTAAATTCCCTAATCTGATTTTTTCTTAAGCTAAAATGCTACTGCGATCATTGGTGATCATCAACGCAAATATAAAAAAATTACGATTGTTACATGAAATTCATTCATACCTCTGACTGGCATCTTGGCCGTCAGTTTGCCAGCCGTTTACTGATTGAAGATCAGGAGTATGTGCTGGACCAGATTATTGGCTACCTGGAACAGTATCAGGTGCAGGCTTTGCTGATTAGCGGAGACATCTATGACCGTTCGGTGCCGCCGGTGTCGGCGGTTGATTTGCTGGACAAGACTTTACACCGGATAGGGCAGTTGGGCATTCCGGTGATCATGATTCCTGGCAATCATGACAGTGCGCGTCGCCTGGGGTTTGCCGCCCGGCAGTTAAGCACTTCGGGGGTTCATATCATTGCTGATTTTGAACAGATGCTTAAACCGGTTGTGATCAATGCCAATGGTGAACGGGTTTCTTTTTATGGAATGCCCTTTAATGATCCTGAGCTGGTTCGCCATCATTTTCAGGAACCGGTCAATTCCTACGAGGCGGCGCATTGCCTGCTGACAGAAAAAATCAGGCAGGTGATGGATGAACAAAGCGTCAATGTCTTGCTGGCGCACTGTTTTCTTGAGGGAGCGGTCAATTCCGAATCCGAACGGCCTTTATCAATCGGCGGGTCCGATGTGGTACCGCATACGGTTTTTGAGGGCTTTGATTATGTTGCACTGGGCCATTTGCATGCGCCGCAATTCAAAGGGGCAGCGCATATCCGTTATTCTGGCTCTATTCTTAAATACAGTTTTTCAGAACAGTTTCACAAGAAGGGCGTTACCTTGGTAGAGCTGGATGCTGAAGGCCAGTCAAGTATCCAGAACTTACCCCTGACGCCCTTGCGCGATGTCAGGAGCATAGAGGGCACATTGGCCGGGATTATTGAAATGGGCAGACAAGATCCCAATGCGCAGGATTATGTCCTGGTAAAGCTTACGGATACGCATGCGGTACTGGATCCGATGGGCAAAATTCGCGAGGTCTACCCCCATGTATTGCAGCTGGAAAAACCCGGATTGTATCGTGCCGAGGGTGAGGTGGTGGCACCGGGGCAGGCCCTGAAGCGTGATGAGTACGATCTGTTTTGTGATTTTTTTGAACAGGTGGCCGGACAGCCCCTGAGTGATCCCCAGAAGCAGGCGGTCAAGGAAGTGATTCTTGAAGTGCGCAAAGAGGAGCAGGCATGAAACCCGTTTATTTAAGCATGCGGGCGTTTGGTCCTTTTGCGGGAAAAGAAGCGGTGGATTTTACTCGCCTGGGTGAAAACCCCCTGTTTCTGATTAATGGGCCAACCGGTGCCGGTAAAAGCACTTTGCTGGATGCCATCTGTTTTGCCCTGTATGGCCAGGCGGCCGATGATGACCGGGAGCCGGTCGCCCTGCGTTCGGATATGGCAGACCCTCAATTGTTAACCGAGGTTGAATTCCAGTTTGCGTTGGGTGAAAAGCAATACCGGATTGCCAGGATGCCTGCCCAGGACAGGCCCAAGCAGCGTGGCGAAGGTTTTACCACGCAAGCGACCGAGGCCAAACTGTGGGAAATACAGGCGGATGGCAATGAGACCTTGCTGGTTCCTAAAAAAGCGACAGAGGTAACGGATAGGGTGGTTGAGCTGACCGGGCTTACCGCTGAGCAGTTCAGGCAGGTCATGGTCTTGCCGCAGGGCAAGTTCAGGGAGTTGTTATTGGCCAATTCCCAGCAAAGGGAAAGCATTTTCAGCCAACTGTTTCAAACCTCCATTTATCGCAAAATAGAAGAAAAACTCAAGCAACGGGCAGCGGATATTGAAGAAAGCAAAAAAAAGCATGACCAGAAAATTGCCGGTTTGCTGGAGTCGGCCGATTGCAGCTCGGAAGCGGCCCTGAAAGAAAAAACCAGTCAACTTGTGCCTCTGGTTGAGGAACTTGAAACGAAAAAAAACCTCGCCTTTGAGCAATTCATGTTGTTTGAAAAAGAGCGTTCCGCTGCAACGGCTTTGCAGGAATTGTTCAGGCAGAAAGAAAGTTGCCAGCATTCGCTGGCCACACTTGAGCAATCACGCGGGCAATTGCAGCAAACCGAACATAAACTTGTGCGTTCCGGCCAGGCAGCTTTGCTAGTGCCCTTTATCCAGACACGTGAAGAAGCGGAAAAATACAGCGAAAGTCTGCAGCAGGCATTGCAGGCGCTGGCGCTGCAAATGGTCAGTGCCGGGAAAAAGCTTGAGCAAACCCGCCAGCACTTTGAGCTAGCCACAACCCGGTACCAGCAAAAAGATGACTTGAATGTTCAAATCCATGAGCTTGAGCGTTACCGTGAAAAAATGGTCCTGCTTCAGGAAAGGCAAGAGGAGAATGAGCGCCTGCAGGCAGTGTGGCGTCAAATTAACCAGACGCATGAAGAGCAGTTGCTTGCCCGGCAATATAAACAGCAACAACTGGAGCAGGCCAGGGAAAAAATTGTCGAGTTGCAAGTTTTTGTTGAGGGGCTGCCTGAGGCTGTGCAGCAACTGGATCAGGCGGAACATGTTCTTCAATTAAAAAAACAGTACGATGCCCTGCTGGATAAAAGCCAGGCCTTGCAAGCGCGGGCGATGGCTGGCATCTCCTCTGTGGAGAAAACGCGACAAACCTGGCAGGCATTGCACGAAGAAGATACCCGACTGCAAATCCAATGGCATCAGGAGCAGGCGGCACAGTTGGCCAGCCGTTTGCGGTTGAATGCGCCTTGCCCGGTTTGTGGCAGCACCACGCATCCGCAACCAGCACAGGCACAACAGGCCTTACTGGAGAAGGCAGATCTTGAGCAGTCTGCACAAAGACTTGAAAAAGCACGTCAGCAGCTGCAAAACATGGAAAACGCCCTGGTTCAGGTTCGTACCTTGCAAGAGGCATTGGCGGGGCAAATCAATGAGCAGCTGGTAGCGCTGGGTGACAGTGCCAGCGTACCCGCTCCCACTTTGCTGGACGTGTGTGAGCAGGCCCGCGAGCGGGTTAAGCAATGCACCCAGGCCAGACAGTCGCAGTCTTTGTTGCAAGAGCAGCTGGCTGAATTTGAAAAGGCGCTGTCGCAGTTGGATGAAACCTTGCTGCAGACCCGGGAAAAGCAACAAACCATCAGGCTTTCCCTGGCTTCCCTGGAAAATGAGCTCAAGCTTCGGCTGGCCGAATTGCCCGAGTCGTTTCGTGATGCCAACGTGCTGGCGCAAACGTTGCTCGCTGCCAGGCAGCGTCTGGCTTTACTGCAAAAAGAATATGAAATGTCCCGGCAGGCGTTTGAGTTGGCCAGCCAGGAACATATTCAGCTGCAGGAACGCAAGGCTGGCCTGGAAAGCCGGAAGGAACAGGCAATCGTTGCCTTGCAACAGGCGCGGCAGGCCTGTCAGGAGCAGCTTGCGCACCATGCTTTTGACACTGATCAGGCATGCAGGCAGGCGGTGCTGGCCACTCATGAAAGGCAGGCGCTAGAGCAGTATGTGAAGCAATTTAACCGTCAACAGTATGAGCTTGAAGGGCAGTATAAAAATATTTGTGAACAGCTTGAGGGTAAAACCCCGCCTGATTTGACGCAAATGGAAAGCCGGCATGAGCAGATGAAGCAGTTGCGTGATCAGGCTCAATCTGCCTGGCAGCAGCATAACGAGACATTGAATCAATTGAAATCGGTGGCGGCAAAAATTGACCGCATGCATGAGCAAAATGCCGGGCTTGAACGGGAGTATGCCATTTATGGCACGCTCAGCCATGTTGCCAATGGGCGCGCAGACAGTCGGATCAGCCTGCAGCGGTTTGTGCTAAGCGTTTTGCTGGATGATGTTCTGGCTGATGCCACGGTGCGCCTGCGCCTTATGAGCAAGGGGCGTTATCAATTGATCCGGAAAGAGGACCGGGCCAAGGGTAATAGCAGGTCGGGGCTGGACCTGGAGGTGATGGACGAATACACGGGTATTGCCCGGCCGGTTGCCACTTTGTCGGGGGGTGAGTCGTTCATGGCAGCGCTGTCGCTGGCACTGGGCCTGTCGGATGTGGTCCAGGCCTATGCCGGTGGTATCAGGCTGGATACCCTGTTTATTGATGAAGGGTTTGGCAGCCTGGATATGGATTCTTTGGACTTGGCCATTCGCACCTTGCTGGATTTACAGGCCAGCGGCCGTACTATCGGGATTATTTCCCATGTGACCGAACTGAAAGAGCAAATGGCCTTGCGGATTGATGTGCTGCCCTCTGTGAGGGGCAGCAGCATTAAAGTGCAAGGCGTTCAATAAGGTTTTTTCCGGCACGGCCGCGTTTACATCAGGGTATTAGAGCAGGCTGTTGGGACTCATGGTGTAATAACCATAGCTTGCGTTCAAGGCCGCCACCATAGCCCGTCATGCTGCCGTTTTTGCCAATAACCCGGTGGCAGGGGATGACAATGGAAATGGGGTTGGCACCATTGGCTAGCCCAACGGCACGGGATGCTTTCGGGTTGCCGACTTTGGCGGCCAGTTCGCCATAGCTCATGGTTTGTCCATAAGGAATTTTTTGCAAGGCCTGCCATACGGTACGCTGGAATTTGGTGCCACCTGTTGCTACCGGGATGTTGTCGAGTGCGGCAAGATGGCCATTGAAATAGTCTTGCAGGTTTTTTTCGTAGGGGCAGGGGGTGTCGGCAGAAATGATTTGCGTCTGCCCATACTGACGTTGCAGTAAGTCGTGCATGCGTTCGTCATAATCAGCAAAATCAAGAACCCTGAGATTTTGCCTGTCATCGGTCATTAGAATAATTTCTCCCAGTGGAGAGTTCATTCTGGACATATAGAGTTTTATCATAGCTTGACCAAAGAGTAAATTTTGCACAAATTGAGATACCATTTAATATTCTAAAGCGATTGATTCAACAAAAAAGCTCAAAATGAGAATATTGGTAATTGAAGATGACACTATCCTTGGTTCTGCCCTGCAGGAATTCCTGAGGGGGCAAGGGTATGCCGTAGATTGGGTAAACAATGGCGGTCAGGCGTTGGGAGCGGTATCGGCACAAACGTATGATTTGTTGGTGTTGGACCTGAATTTGCCCGACATCAGCGGGCTGGATGTGCTTAGGCAATTAAGGGCGCAGGGGCAACAAGCCCCCACCTTGATTTTAACCGCCCGGGATGGGGTGGAAGATCGAGTGGCCGGCCTGGATGCGGGCGCCGATGATTACGTGACCAAGCCCTTTGAACTGGCAGAGCTTGCTGCCCGGGTTCGCGCTTTTGCCCGCAGGCAGGCGGGCCAGCCCAGTCCGATTCTGGAGGTGGGGTCCCTCGCATTTGATATGGTGGGCAGAGAGATCAGGGCAAATGGCGAGCGTTTGAATTTATCGGTTCGTGAATTATCGGTGCTGGAAATGCTCATGGTTAGGGCGGGAAGGGTAGTGACCAAACGCCAGATCGTAAACTCCCTGTCAGCCTGGGATGCCGATTTTAGTGAGAACGCCGTTGAAGTATATGTGTACCGTTTACGCAAGCGGCTTGAAGGGCTGGGGGTGTCGATTCAGACGGTACGGGGGTTTGGTTATCTGCTGGAAATTGATGCAGAGGACTGAGGCCGGTTGCAGGCGGACCACGGGCGGTGGCTGGTGGTTCGTTGTCGTGTTTTGTTTTATGAAAGGTTCCCCATGCATAATTTCAATTCCCTGCAATTGCTGAAAAAGAACACCCGGCTTTTGTCAAAAGGCTCACTGTCGCGATACCTGATTATTCGCCTGATGCCTGCCTTGCTGGTGTTGTTCCTGCTGGATTTCAGCGTAACGTGGTTTATTACTCATGAATTTTCGGTGGCCTACTGGGATTTGCAGAATATTCTTCTGTTGATCCTGGCTGGACAGGTCATTCTGGTTATTTTGTTTGCCTGGCTGGTGGTGTACGGAATCCGTTCCGGATTGCGGTCGGTGAATCTTATTTCCACCCAGATTGCCCAGCGTAACGAAGAAGATTTGCAGGCCATTGATATGACCCATGTGCCTACCGAACTTGCCCCGCTGGTATCGCGGATCAATGAGTTGTTCCGAAGGCTGGATGAATCCATGGCTGCGCAAAGACGCTTTATCGGCCATGCCGCACACCAGTTAAGGACCCCTTTGGCTGGTTTGCGGCTTGAGTCCGAGCTCATGCTGGCGCAGTCTTTGCCTGAAGATGTCAGAAAAAGGGCTGAGAGGATCAAATCCATCAGTAACCGGATGATTCATTTGGGACAGCAATTGCTGGTGTTGGCACGTGCCGACCCCGGGATAAGGCCACAAAACAGTTTTACCCGGATAGATTTGTGTGAATGGGTGCAAACCAGCGGTTCTGAATGGGTTCCTAAAACCCGTCAGCAGCATATTGATCTCTTGCTCGAGGCGCCTTCCTCTGCGGTGTGGATTGATGGCGACCCGTTATTGCTGGAGGAGTTGCTCGGCAACCTGATTGACAATGCCCTGAAATATGCCAAAGGTGCAAAAAACATTGTGCTTACGGTAGGCCAGAATCCACCTTCCTTGTCGGTGGAAGATGATGGTTGTGGCATAGAGCCGGAAGACAGGCAGCATGTTTTTGAGGCGTTTTATCGTGCCTCAGGGGTGGAAGCCAGTGGTTCGGGTCTTGGGCTTCAGGTGGTACAGGAAATTGCCCGGGCTCATGGGGCCGGCTGGAGTCTGGTTAGCAAGCCGGTCATACAGGGTGCGCGGATTACGGTGGTTTTTCCTGGCCCCAGGATTGGGACACAACTGTCACGCCAGGAAAAGAGTGTTTCAAAACCTGCCTGACGGGGAAGCGCTGCGCTTGCAATGTCTGGGCAGCGCCATCCCCGAGGGGTGTATCAGTCTTCTTTGTTATGGCCGATGAAGGGGGTGACTTCACCTTCTTTATTGGTGCTGAGCAAGCCAATATTGCTATAAATCTGAAGCTTGTCACGGGTGTCACGGATATCCATGTTGCGCATGGTTAGCTGGCCAATCCTGTCGAGGGGGGTGAATGAACCTTCGCCTTCTTTTTCCATGGTCAGACGTTCTGGATGGTAAGTCAGGTTGGGGCTGGTCATGTCCAGCAGGGAGTAGTCATTGCCGCGACGTAATTCAAGCGCAACTTCTCCGGTAATTGCACTGGCAACCCAGCGCTGGGTGGTATCACGCAGCATCATGGATTGGGTGTCAAACCAGCGGCCTTCATACAGTAGGCGGCCAAGGCGGCGACCATTGGTGCGGTATTGTTCAATCGTGCCTTCGTTATGAATGCCGGTTAACAGGCGCTCGTAAGCAATGTGCAGCAATGCCATTCCGGGGGCTTCGTAGATGCCGCGGCTTTTGGCTTCGATGATGCGGTTTTCAATTTGATCGGACATGCCCAGGCCATGGCGTCCACCGACTTCGTTGGCATAATAGAAAAGGTCTACGATGTTGTCGAATTCTTTGCCATTGATGGCAACAGGACGGCCTGCCTCGAAACGGATGGTAACTTCTTCTGCAGCAACCTTGACATCGTCTTTCCAGAAGGCAACGCCCATGATGGGCTCAACAATGCGAATGCCCTTGTTCAGGAATTCAAGGTCTTTGGCTTCGTGAGTGGCGCCAAGGATATTGGAGTCTGTAGAGTAGGCTTTTTCGACGTTCATTTTGTAGCTGAAGCCGTTGGCGTTCAGGTATTCGGACATTTCCTTGCGGCCGCCCAATTCGTCGATGAAAGTCTGGTCTAGCCAGGGTTTGTAAATTTGCAGGCTTGGATTGGCTAACAGGCCGTAGCGATAGAAACGCTCGATATCGTTGCCCTTGTAGGTACTGCCATCGCCCCAGATGTTAACGTCGTCTTCACGCATGGCGGTTACCAGCATGGTGCCAGTAACGGCGCGTCCAAGGGGGGTGGTGTTGAAGTAAGTGGCACCAGCGGTAGTGATGTGGAAAGCACCGCACTGGATGGCGGCAATGCCTTCTTCAACCAGTTGTTGGCGGCAATCGATCAGGCGTGCTTTTTCGGCGCCATATTCCAGTGCTTTGCGAGGAATATCGTCGTAGTTGTCTTCGTCCGGCTGGCCCAGGTTGGCTGTGTAAGCGCACGGAAATGCACCTTTTGCCTTCATCCAGTGAACGGCAACGCTGGTGTCCAAACCACCGGAAAACGCAATACCCACACGCTGCCCGACAGGCAGGTGTTGCAAAATTGTACTCATATTATTTAGTGCTCCAAGAAAGATGCAAAATTTTAACCCATTTGCGTATTGTTTACTTACTGTTTGGGGTCTTTGCCCAGTAACAGGAATTCCATCAAGGCTTTTTGGGCGTGCAGCCGATTTTCTGCCTCATCCCATACTACGCTTTGTGGGCCGTCAATGACTTCTGCGGTTACTTCTTCGCCACGGTGTGCAGGCAGACAGTGCATGAAAATGGCGTCTTCAGCAGCGACTTTCATCATGTCTTCGTCTACGCACCAATCGGCAAAGGCAATGCGGCGTTTTTCGTTTTCATCTTCAAAGCCCATGCTGGTCCAGACATCGGTGGTAATCAGGTGGGCACCTTTGCAGGCTTCGATGGGGTCATCAAATTCTTTAAGGGTGGCTTCACTGATATTGCCAATTCGTTTGTGATCCAGCTGATAGCCTTTTGGAGCGGAAACGTGCAGGGTGAAATTAAGCATTTTGGCAGCCTGTATCCAGGTGTAAGCCATATTGTTGGCATCGCCGATCCAGGCAACGGTTTTGCCTTCGATAGGCCCGCGATGCTCGAGGAAGGTAAGTAAATCGGCCAGGATCTGGCAAGGGTGGAATTCATTGGTAAGACCGTTGATGACCGGCACCCGGGAGTGGGCGGCAAAACGTTCAAGACGCGTTTGCTCGAAGGTGCGGATCATGACGATGTCCACCATGCGGGAAATGACCCTTGCGGTGTCTTCAATGGGTTCTGAACGGCCCAATTGGGAATCGCCGGAGGTAAGGTTGATCACAGAGCCACCAAGCTGGTACATGCCGGCCTCAAAGGAGACCCGGGTCCGGGTGCTGGCTTTTTCAAATACCATGGCAAGCGTTCGGTCATGCAAAGGCATATGAGGCTCATAACGCTTGAATTTTTCTTTAATAAGCAGTGCGCGTTTGAGAACATACAGGATTTCTTCAGCGGTGAAATCCTGGAATTGCAGAAAGTGCCGCATGGGGCCGGTGATATAAGAGCTTGTCATGGGTACAAAGTGAGAAAGAAAATTGAATATGGTTTAAAATAGAAAGATAGATATATTTGTATAATTCTTTATCATATACAATTCTGCGTTTAGTATGTCCATCTTCCTGTATTTGTTTTTAAAAAAGTGCAGGTTTCTCGTAAAGTCTGATTAAGTGCAACAATTAATTATTCATGGTGTAACACAAGATGGCCGTCGTTTTCGTCCCAGTGATTGGGCTGAGCGTCTGGCTGGTGTAATGTCACAATTTCGTCCTGCCGGATTCGCTGGCAGTCACCTTACTTATTCACCTTATGTCGTGCCTAATACGCTAAATGGTGTTAAGTGTGTGATTGTAGATACGCGTTTGCGCGAACTGGAGCCCAAGGCTTGGAAATTTGTCGTGGATTTTGCAAACGACAATCACTTGACTACTTCAATGAAGGGTATTGAGGGGGATGAGTCCAAACAAAATAAAAGGACGCAGTAGCGTCCTTTTATTTTTGCTGAAAAACTCGACAGCTTGTAAAAGCTGTCGGAGTGAAGCAAACTTAAGCGATTGCTTTAATGGCAGCTGCCAAACGGCTTTTTTGACGTGCTGCTTTGTTTTTGTGGATGATGTTTTTATCAGCCACGCGATCAATTACGCTGGTTGCCTTGACAAAAATTTCATTTGCTTTAGCTTGGTCACCGGCTTCGATAGCTTTACGAACGTGCTTGATGTTTGTGCGAAGCAAAGAACGCAGGCTAGAGTTGTGTTTATTGCGTGCTACAGATTGACGTGCACGTTTACGGGCTTGGGCAGTATTGGCCATATCAGATTCTTCTATTAAGTTAATTCAGCAAAGTTCGATATTTTATCATAAACTTCACTTTTTGCAAGATTTCTTTTTAATTACACGAATTTACGCGAGGTCTGCAATAATTGCGTTTGCCTGGAGCAACATTTGATTTTATTTGCGACGGGTGAAATCATGCATTCTGAAACCACAGGCCAGCAGCACACCAAAATAAACAATGCCACATCCAACCAGTACCAGGAAAAGGGTGATAAGTCTTGAGACTGGAAATATAAAAGCAGACTCTCCAATAATACCAGAAATTAAGCCGCCAATCGCATGGATTAGCGTATTTGGGTGGGCTTCTGTCCAATTTATGTATTGTTGGATGAATAATAGCCAGCCTGTCATGCAGGCCAAGGCAGGTGCAAGGCGAATGAAAAAAACAAGCCATTTGCTTTGTGGGGTGTAGATTTTCTTTCTGCGTAGCCCAATATACAGTAAAAGGGCATTAATGCTGGCACCCAGGCCGATGGATAGCGCAAGGCCGGCATGATCCAGAAGCGGAACAAACACGATATTCAATAGTTGGGTGCTGATTAAGACAAAAATCGCTATTTTGACGGGGGTGCGAATATCCTGTTTAGCATAAAAGCCTGGTGCCAGGATCTTAACGCTAAGGATGCCAATCAGGCCAACTGCGTAGGCCATGACAGCGCTACGGGTAAAAAAGACATCATCACTGCCGAAGGCGCCATAATTAAACAGCGTGGCTACCAGGCCATCGGCGAGGAAAGCCATGCCTAATGCGGCAGGCATGCCAAGCAGGAAAACCAGTTTCAGGCCCCAGTCCATTAACTGGCTGTAAGCCAGGGTGTCTTCTTTGGCGTGAGCCGCAGACAGGCTGGGCAATAATACGGTTCCCAAGGCAACACCAAGCAAGGCGGTGGGAAACTCCATTAAGCGGTCGGCAAAAGAAAGCCACGTAACACTGCCGGCTGCCAGCCAGGTGGCAATATTAGTATTGATGAGGATGGATATTTGGGCTACGGAAACGCCTAGTGTTGCCGGACCCATTTGTTTGATAATCCGCCTGACAACCGGATCTTGCCAGGCTTGGCCCACTTTAAGTGACAGGCGGGGCACCAGGCCCAGCTTGGCCAAGGCTAGCCATTGTATGGTTAATTGGGCGATGCCGCCGGCCATGACACCAATGGCAAGGGCATAAATGGGGGTTGAGAAATAAGCGGTTAAAAACAGGCTTGCCAGTATCATGGCGATGTTCAGCAGAACAGGTGTAAAGGCCGGGATGGCAAATTTACGCCAGGTATTAAGGACGCCCGAGGCAAAGGCCACCAGTGACATGCACAAAATGTAGGGGAACATGACGCGGGTCATCCAGGTTGCCGCTTCAAAGGCGGTCTGGTTTTCAGGGCGTGTCATGCCCGAAGCCATGATTGAAACAATCCATGGGGTGGCGGCAATACCCAGCAAGGTGACCAGCATAAGAGCAACTGTCAATAGGGTGGCGACATGGTCCAGGAGTGTTTTTACTTGTTCTTCAGAATGATTGTTGCGTGCTTCGCCAAGTATGGGAACAAAAGCCTGGGCGAAGGCGCCTTCGGCAAACAAGCGGCGTAGCAGGTTGGGTATGCGGAACGCAACCCAGAAAGCATCGGTCAGGGGGCTTGCTCCAAATGTTCTTGCAATCAGGATGTCTCTGGCCAGCCCGGTAATGCGGGATAAAAGGGTAAGGCCACTGATGGTTGCGGCAGAACGGAGTAAGCTCATGATGGAATAAATGGAAAATTAAAAAAATTAGCGCCCGTAAGTCCAATGATCAGTCATTGTTATGGGCGCTAATTGTTATGGATTGAACGTGATTATTTTGGCTGCAGGCGGATAGCCCCGTCAAGGCGAATGGTTTCGCCGTTAATCATTTCGTTGGTAATGATGCTGTATACCAGTTTTGAATAGTCTTCCGGGGTGCCAAGGCGTGAAGGGAACGGAATGTTCGCGGCCAGGGAATCCTGGACTTCTTGTGGCATGCCAAACATCATGGGGGTACCGAAAATACCGGGGGCAATCGTATTGCAGCGAATGCCTGAGCGGGCCAAATCACGGGCGATGGGCAATGTCATGCCAACTACACCACCCTTAGAGGCGGAGTAGGCGGCCTGGCCAATTTGACCTTCGTAAGCGGCGACCGATGCCGTGTTGATAATCACACCTCGTTCGCCAGTGGCTTCGGGGGTGTTTTTCTCCATGGCAGCGGCAGCCAGACGCAACATATTGAATGAACCAATCAGGTTGATGCTGATGACTTTCTGGAATAATTCAAGAGAATGGGCACCTTGTTTGCCAACGGTACGGGCGGCAGGTGCAATACCGGCGCAATTAACCAGCCCAAACAATGGGCCTAGTTCGGTAGCGGCAGCAATGACAGCCTGGGCGTCGGTTTCGTTGGTGACATCGCAATGAACGTATTTTTGGTTCAGTTCGGCTGCGATTTGCTGGCCTGCTTCATCTTGCAGGTCGGCAATGACAACTTTGGCACCATTTTTAACCAGCATTCTGGCGGTACCGGCACCTAGGCCAGAAGCCCCGCCGGTAACCACGAAAACTTTTCCTTGAATATCCATATGTCTTCTCCTGATTGATTATTTAGATAAAGCGTCTTGTATGCGTTTTGTGATTTCCTCTACTTTGCCCAAGCCCGATACTTTTACGTATTTAGGTGCTTTAGGGTCATTCTGGGCAGCCCAGCTTGAGTAATAGTCAACCAGAGGACGTGTTTGGTTCCGGTAGACTTCGAGGCGTTTTTTAACGGTATCTTCCTGGTCATCATCACGCTGGACCAGAGGCTCACCGGTAATGTCATCTTTACCTTCCACTTTGGGTGGATTGAACTTGGTATGGTATGAACGGCCGCTGGCAGGGTGAATGCGTCGACCGCTCATGCGCTCGATGATGTCCTCTTCGGGAACGTCAATTTCAATCACGTAGTCAAGATCGATATTGGCTGATTTCAGGGCATCTGCCTGCGGAATGGTGCGTGGAAAACCATCAAATAGATAGCCGTTTTCGCAGTCATTGGCCTGTAAACGGTCTTTAACCAGCCGAATGATAATGTCATCGGAAACCAGGCCGCCATTATCCATGACTTGTTTGGCTTCCAGGCCAACGGGGGTTTGTGCCTTGACTGCAGCACGAAGCATATCACCGGTGGAAATTTGTGGAATGGAATATTCTTGGGTGATAAAGCTGGCTTGTGTGCCTTTGCCGGCACCAGGTGGCCCTAACAATATTAAACGCATGAATCCCTCCTGGGTAAAATAAATATCTTAGTCTATAAATAAATGGGTTTATTTTATATGATGCATTGCAAAAAGTTACCGGTTTTCCAGAAAATACCTAACTCTTTCCAGATCTTCCTGTGTATCAACGCCCGCTAAAGGCGCCTGCGGGGTTTGCAATACATAAATTTTGTGTCCGTGCTCTAGTGCTCTTAGCTGTTCCAGTGCTTCGGTCGTTTCAAGCGTACCTTGCGCCAGCAACGGGAATTGCTTCAGGAAAAATGAGCGATAGGCATACATGCCAATATGGTGCAGTGCGGAAAAAGAGGGGGGCAGTTGTGAGCGGTCCAGATTGAAGGCGTCACGTGCCCAGGGAATGGGGGCCCTTGAAAAGTAGATTGCAAAGCCCTTGGTATCTCGCACTACCTTGACCACATTCGGATTGAAGAACTGTTCGCTGCTGCTGATGGAATAGGCACAAGTGGCAATTGAGGCTTCAGGGTGGCAGGCAAGGGCATGAGCGGTCTGATTGATCAGTTCAGGGTCAATCAGGGGTTCGTCTCCCTGTACATTAACCACGATTTGCGTGTCGGCAAAGCCCAGCTTATTGGCCACTTCAGCCAGCCGGTCGGTGCCGGATGGGTGATCTTCACGTGTAAGCAGGGTTTCAAAGCCGTGTTGGCGGGCACAATCTTCTATGTGCCGGTCATCGGTGGCAATAATGACACGGCTGGCTTCGGAAGCACGGGCACGTTCTGCGGTATGGATGACTAGCGGTTTGCCGGCAAGATCGGCAAGCATCTTGCCCGGCAAACGGGTGGAAGCTGCACGAGCAGGTATGACAGCGATAAAGTCTGTCATTATGACGCTGGCTGTTCTGGTTCTGAAAGGGAGCGGGCCTCACCTGGCAGCATGATGGGGATACCATCGCGAATCGGGTACGCCTGTTTATCATTTTCGCAGATCAGTTCCTGCGTTTTGGGGTCGTGTTTCAATGGCCCTTTGCAAACGGGGCATACCAGTTTATCTAATGGAGATGTTTTCATTTTATTGCATGAATTATTGGTTAATTCGAAGAGTATAACGGTAACTGACGGATTTTTTCTTCAATTAGATCAAAAAAATGCGGATTTGAAAAACGCGGCTCTACGTTAACGAACCATAAACGACTATCTGTCAGGGTGCTGCACTTGCTGGCATCTTTGCTGGTCATCAGGATGATGTCCGCGTTGATTTCCTTGATATCATTGGCCTTATAGGCGTAGTGATCGGGAAAAGGGATTTGTTGCGATAACGTTAGCTGGAGCTGTGCAAGGGTGGCAAAAAAACGATCAGGCTGGCCAATTCCTGCAATTGCAGCAATATGTTGGTTTTTATATTTGCTGATGAATTCCCGGGGGGAGAGGGTTTGGCCTGAGGCAATATGCGTTAGGGAGACCGGCTCCAGGGTCATGGCGATCTCATGTTTAAACTCTGCCTGAAAACGGTTCAGGGGCGTTGATTTCAGGTTGGTAATAATGAAATCAACCTGTTTTAGCCGGTATGCGGGTTCACGCAGGGGGCCTGCTGGCAATAATTTGCCATTGCCGGTCCGGCGGTTGTCCTGTACGACGATTTCGATATCCCTTTGCAGTTTTAGGTGTTGCAGGCCGTCATCGGAAATAATGACATCGGTTGCGGGCCACGTAGCCAGCAGTTTTTCAATCGCCAGTTGCCTTTTGGGATGCACGCTGACAGGGGCATGTTTTGCTATCAGGCTTGGTTCGTCACCAATCTGGCTGGCGCTGCTGCCCTCGCCATAGGCCGTGCGTGCTTCGGGGCCAATCTCAACGCCATAACCCCGACTGATGACGCCGGGTGTAAAGCCTTTTTTTCTTAAGGCCTGGACCAGTGCGATGACGAGAGGGGTTTTTCCGGTGCCGCCTACATAAATATTGCCTACAATAATGACCGGACAGGGGGCACGGTAGGCGGTTTTCAGCTTTTTGCGGTACAAGCATGATTTGGTTGCAACCACCAAATAGACCAGCCATGAAACCGGGGTAAGCAAGGTCGATAGCAAACCGCCTTGGTGCCATTGTTGTTGCAAGTTCCGGGCAAATGCACCGGTGTGGGATTTTTTCATTTTGGGTTTGTCTGGCTGGGACTGGTTTGTATAAAGGTATTATATAGGGTACTTGAAACAAGCTGCTGATGGGCCAATGTTGTTATCAGGAGAAGATGACAGTTTATAATTCCTTTTTCTTGAAGGCAATTGTAACTACCCACAAAATCTGTGGATAATTCTGTTGATAACATAAGGAAGTGCGTGTTTATACGTGTTGTACGTTGCTTTGCTTAATCATTGTGCAATTTAACTGAAATATTTAAATCTATTTAATATCAATAACTTATGGTGTTTTCCTTATAATTTACTTTATATTTCGATGCTAAAAGGCAGGAAAATGGGCTAAGTTATTGATTTCCAAATTTTGTGGAAATATTGCATCTGAACCACGCGAGAAATATGAGTTTTTCTGAAAATTTAACAAAATCCATTACCGAAATCCTGAGTGTTTCCCAATTAAATCGTATGATTGGCACGCTTTTTGAACAGGAATTGTCGGTAATGTGGATTCGGGGTGAAGTATCCAATTTTGTGCAGGCAGCATCCGGGCATTGGTACTTTACTTTAAAAGATGATCGTGCTTCGGTTAAAGGTGTCATGTTCAGGGGTAAGGCGGCATCAACAGGCTTCATGCCACGTAGCGGAGACAAGGTAGAGGTACGGGCCAGGGTTTCCTTATATGAGCCACGTGGGGATTTTCAGCTGCAAGTGGACATGATGCGCAGGGCTGGCCAGGGTGATTTGCATGAAGCCTTTTTGCGTATCAAGCAAAAGCTGGAATCAGAGGGGCTGTTTGATCCGGCGCGGAAAAAAAACATTCCCATGTTTCCCAAGGCGATTGGGGTGGTTACCTCATTGTCGGCGGCCGCTTTGCAGGATGTGTTAACAGCACTGGCCCGCAGGGCGCCTTATGTCCCTGTTATTATCTATCCCAGCCTGGTGCAGGGGCAGGAAGCGGTGGCTTCCCTGATAGCCGCGCTTGAGCAGGCCGAGCAGCGCCAGGAGGTGGATGTGCTCTTGCTGGTTCGCGGAGGCGGCAGCATTGAAGATTTGTGGAGCTTTAATGATGAAGGGCTAGCCCGGCTTGTGGCCCGTTGCACTATACCCGTCATTAGTGGCGTAGGGCATGAAACCGACTTTACCATTGCCGATTTTGTGGCTGATTTGCGTGCGCCCACGCCAACCGCAGCGGCAGAACTGGCTTGTGTTTCCGGGCAAGACCTGTCACGACGGATTGATCATGCCATCAATGTGCTAAACCGGATCCAGCAACGTCAAATCGAGATGGCCTGCATGCGGCTGGACAAGGCTGCCGCCCGGCTGGTTTCTCCGGCACAGTTGCTGCTTCGCTATGGGCAGAAAAACAGTTATCTGCTGCAATCACTGGAAAAATCCTTGCGCAGGAAAAAGGACGCTTTGCAAGCCCGTGTCACACTGCTGAACAATACCTTGCAATACAATAAGCCTGATATTGCCAGGGAACGGGTCAGGGTCAATCAATCTTTAAGCCGGCTCCAGCAGCTTTGGTCGTTTCAGATGCGCCAACGGCTTGCCGTGCTTGAAAGGATGGACAGCAATTTACGCAATATGAACCCGCGCGCCATTTTGGGTCGCGGATTCTCGATTACCTATGATGAATTTGGTAATATAGTAAGAGACCCTGCCAAGCTTGGCGCCAATCAGAGATTGCGCCTGGAACTGGAAAAAGGTATTCAAAATGTTGTGGTCATTAAAGACAATCCTGAAGAATTGCTTTAAGATCATATGTTTTTTACAAAAGGAAGGAAGAAGAAATGGCACATACATTACCCGCTTTGCCGTACGCCTTAGATGCGCTGGCTCCCCATATTTCCCAGGAAACACTTGAGTTTCACTACGGCAAGCACCATCAGACATACGTTACCAACCTGAACAATTTAATCGCTGGTACCGAGTTTGAAAACGCAAGCCTGGAAGAAATCATCAAGAAATCTTCAGGTGGTGTATTTAATAATGCCGCCCAGGTATGGAATCACACTTTCTACTGGAACAGCCTGTCTCCTAATGGCGGTGGCGAGCCTACCGGTGCGCTGCTTGAAGCCATCAATGCAAAATGGGGCAGTGTTGCCGCATTCAAGGAAGCTTTCAATAAATCAGCAGCAGGCAACTTCGGTTCAGGCTGGACATGGCTGGTTAAAAAAGAAGACGGTACCCTGGATATCGTTAACACCAGTAATGCAGCAACGCCCTTAACCGGCACAGACAAGCCCTTGCTGACCTGTGACGTATGGGAGCATGCCTACTATATCGACTACCGTAATGCACGTCCTAAATATCTGGAAACATTCTGGAATATCGTAAACTGGGAATTTGCAGCCGCCAATCTGGCTTAAATTCCGTATAGCAGTAAAAAACCGGCCTTAAAAGCCGGTTATGAGCCCCCAATCGTTAGCTTTGCTTGTGTTATTGGGGGTTTTATTTGCCTAAAGACAATCTTTGACCATTTGCGTTATTTGTGGATTGGCATCGGGCCTGGCAAGAAGCTTGACTTGCGCGGTAAACATGGCCCCCGGTTCTATTTGCGCTTGGGCGATATCAGCGTCGGGGCCAGGAATGGTAATAAGGTAGTAATCAACCGTTTGTCTTTGGATTTTTGCCGCAGGGTAAATGGATTTCCAGTTTTCGTGAATGCAGTTTGCCGCCTTTACTGGCGTCTTGCCAGAACTGTTGTTAATTTCGGTGGGTTGAAGGGCATCAGGGCTGCTGGAAGTGGTGCAGGCACTTAGAAAAATGCCGGTAAATAGAGCTGCGTAAACCATTTTCATGGGAAGATCCTTAATTCTGGCTAAAACGGATATTAATGAGGCAAGAACCGTATGATATCCTTTTCCTTGACATTGTGGTTTGTGAACCAGTGCCGGTTCATTTCCAATGCGTATTTTGCCGGACCAGCCGAGCAGTGATTGTCATCGCGCAGTGGCAGCATTTCATGAATATTCAGGATTTTTCCCTGTGCATCCAAAAAGGCAATGGATAGCGGAATATAGGTGTTGCGCATCCAGAAACACAGCGGTTGGCTTTCTTCAAATACAAACAGCATGCCGTGATCAGCAGCCAGATGTTTACGATACATCAGGCCTGTAGTACGCGTTTCAGGCGTATCGGCTATTTCAGCGGTAATGCCAATGTTGTTGATGGAAAGGCCATGTGTTTTCAGGGGTGTTGTGTTTTCAGCGCGACTGGAGGAAGTGCACAGAATAAAAACGCAGAGCACTAGGATAATGTAAAAAGAAGACTTAATGGGACATTGCTGTCCCATTAGTTTGATGCGTTGCATTATGTGTATCCGCTTAGGCTTCAGTAATGCTTAAGGCTTGTTTACCTTTTGGACCTTGGGCGATTTCAAAAGAAACTTTTTGGCCTTCTTTAAGGGTCTTGAAGCCGTTCATTTGAATGGATGAGAAATGCGCGAAGAGATCTTCTCCTCCGCCGTCAGGGGTAATGAACCCGAAACCTTTGGCATCGTTGAACCATTTGACGGTTCCTGTTTGTTTTTGTCCGTCCCCTTGAACGATTGATTCAGTTGTTTCTGACATATGCACTGCCTTTGAATGAAAATGATACATATTCGGATAAAAATAACCTTATCCTTTCTACACTTAAGCCTGGTTTAAGGATTCACATGCGTTAAAGTGTATCTGAATGATGCTGTCAAAGCGAAAACCAGTCAATAGTGGAAATTACCGATTAGGCCCATTATTTGTATATAAACCAAATAACAGGCAGAATCATGATTACAATATTATTTTATTTGTGCATGTTTTTTCAAGAGTAGATAATGGGGCAACAATCTGGACTTGTGACCGAGAAGCAAAAGGCAAAACTGGCGCCACCGCCTTTTTACCAGGTGCTCTTGCTTAATGATGATTACACGCCAATGGATTTTGTCGTTGTGGTTTTACAAAAGTTTTTTGCAAAAACCGAAGAAGATGCTACTTTAATTATGTTGAAAGTGCATCATGAAGGTAAAGCGGTTTGTGGCGTTTATCCCAAAGATGTTGCGGCAACCAAAGTGGCCATGGTGGCCCAGTATGCCCGTTCCAACCAGCACCCTTTACAGTGTGTAATGGAACCTCTCGCGACATAATGGGTCTACAGCTTGTAATGTTTGGCAGTTTAAGGAAGTATCGGAGGATGATGTGATTTCTCAAGAATTGGAAGTAAGCTTACATATGGCTTTTGTTGATGCCAGATCATCACGTCACGAGTTCATCACGGTTGAGCATTTGTTGCTTAGCCTGCTGGACAATGCCGCAGCACTAGAGGTGCTGAAGGCTTGTGATGCCGATATTGAATCCTTGCGTGGCAAGTTGCGCAAATTCATCAACGAAAATACGCCTGTCGTGCCTGGTGAGGAAGAGGTGGATACCCAGCCCACATTGGGTTTCCAGCGGGTGATACAGCGTGCAATCATGCATGTGTCCTCAAACGGGAATAACAAAAATGCGGCTACCGGTGCCAATGTGCTGGTTGCCATATTCAGCGAAAAAGATTCCCATGCGGTTTTTTTCCTGCAAGAGGAAAACATTACCCGCCTGGATGTGGTCAATTACATTTCGCATGGCATCTCCAAATTACCGCCACCCAAGGAAGAACGCCAGGAAGAGTCGGTGGCAAGTCCGCGTGAGGCGAGTGATTTTGACAAGTCACCGTTGGCCTTGTATGCACAAGACCTAAATGCCAATGCGCAGGAAGGCAAAATAGATCCGCTTATCGGACGTGACCAGGAAGTTGAGCGGGTCATCCAGATTTTGTGCCGTCGCCGTAAAAACAATCCCTTGCTGGTGGGGGAGGCAGGTGTTGGCAAAACGGCCATTGCCGAAGGCCTGGCCTTAAGGATTGAAAATGGTGAAGTGCCTGATATCCTTGCTTCAGCACGGGTTTACGCCCTTGATATGGGGGCATTGCTGGCCGGTACCAAATACCGGGGCGATTTCGAGCAACGCCTGAAAGCGGTGCTCAAGCAACTTGAAGAACACGAAAATGCCGTGCTCTTCATTGATGAAATTCATACGCTGATTGGTGCCGGTTCGGCGTCTGGTGGCACTATGGACGCATCCAATCTGCTTAAGCCTGCGTTGTCTTCCGGCAAGTTGCGTTGCATGGGCGCTACAACTTATAAAGAATATCGGGGTATTTTTGAAAAAGACCATGCTTTGTCACGTCGTTTCCAGAAAGTGGATGTCGTTGAGCCTAGCGTAGATCAAACGATCCAGATTCTGCGTGGCCTGAAATCCAAATTTGAAGAACACCATGGTGTGCGTTATTCATCTGCTGCCCTGGTGGCCGCAGCGGAATTGTCTGCCCGTCATATCAATGACCGTCATTTGCCCGACAAGGCTATTGATGTCATTGATGAAGCGGGGGCGGCACAAAGGTTATTACCTAAATCACGCCAGAAAAAAGTGATTGGGAAGGCTGAGGTGGAGGCGATTGTTGCCAAAATGGCGCGAATTCCGCCACAAAGCGTCTCTAGTGATGACCGGAACAAACTGGCCACGCTTGAGCGTGACCTGAAAACGGTGGTGTTTGGGCAAAACGATGCCATTACCGCATTGGCTGCGGCCATTAAAATGTCGCGCTCCGGTTTGGGTAAGCCTGATAAACCCATCGGTTCATTCCTGTTTTCCGGTCCTACCGGTGTAGGTAAAACCGAAGTGGCTAGGCAGCTGGCCTTTACTCTGGGGGTTGAACTGGTTCGTTTCGATATGTCCGAATACATGGAGCGACATGCGGTTTCCCGCCTGATTGGCGCGCCTCCCGGATATGTTGGCTTTGACCAGGGCGGCTTGTTAACCGAAGCGATTACCAAACAGCCTCATTGTGTATTGTTGCTTGATGAAATAGAAAAAGCGCATCCGGATATTTTCAATATCCTGCTGCAGGTCATGGACCACGGTACCCTGACAGACAATAATGGTCGCAAGGCCGATTTCAGGAATGTCATTCTGATCATGACCACCAATGCGGGTGCTGAAGTGCTGAATAAACCCACCATCGGGTTCGCCACCTCTCGGCAAGCCGGTGATGAAATGGCGGAAATCAAGCGGGTCTTTACGCCAGAATTCCGTAATCGATTGGATGCCATTATTCCTTTCGCCGCTCTCAATAAAGACATCATCCTGCGTGTAGTGGACAAATTCCTGATTGAGCTTGAAGAGCAGCTGCACGCAAAACGGGTAGAGGTTACCTTTACCGATGAGTTGCGAGCCTACCTTGCTGCTAAAGGTTTTGATCCGCTGATGGGGGCAAGGCCAATGCAGCGGCTTATCCAGGATGTCATTCGTCGTGCCTTGGCTGACGAGTTGCTGTTTGGCAAACTGGCTAACGGGGGGGCTGTCCGGGTTGATATCAAGGATGAGCAGGTTTCCCTGTTTTTTGAGGAGCCCGGCTCAAATACCAATGATCCCGAGCACAAGGAAGAGGTGCTTGTTTCCTGATGCAGGATTCGGCAATCAGGCTGGCTTGCCATCATTGTGGACAGCTTCATGTAAAACCGCAGCTGCATGAGCGTGAACGCGTTTCATGTGTACGCTGCGGTACGGTTTTGCTACAAAAGGGTAAGTTTAATGTCAGTGCCTGGCTAGCCTTGTCAGTGGCGGCATTATGGGTTTTCCTGATTGCCAATCTTATGCCGGTTGCCACGCTTTCCTCTGCTGGCATGTCCCGCAGTGCCACCTTTCTTCAATCCATCATGGTTACCTGGGAACTGGGTTCTCCGCTGGTTGCCATCATGTGCCTGATGGTGGGCTTTGTGGTGCCGTTGCTTCAATTAAGCCTGTTAACCTGGATCCTGTTTTTTTTATACAGGAAAAAATACCCGCCGGGCTTGCGAACTTTTTCCCGCCTGACATGGCTGTGCAAGCCTTGGTCCATGATTCCGGTTTTCATGCTGGGTGTGCTGGTGGCGGTGGTCAAGCTGGCTGGCATGGCCTCCCTGGATCCAGACGAGGGGTTATGGGCATTTGCCGTACTTACCTTCTTGCTGACTTTTCTAAATAAACTGAATTCCCGAAAAATCTGGCAACTGGCTCAAGAGCAAGGGGTGGCCAATGATTTACCCGTTAACCCGCAGGCAGGTCCATATGTGCTTGCTTGCGAGGTTTGTGCACAGGTTGCCATCAGCAATCAGTCCAAGGGGTGTTGCAGCCGCTGCAATGCCACCGTGCATTATCGCAAGCCCAAACATAAATCCCGCACGCTTGCGTTGTTGGCTGCAGCAATTGTTTTTTATGTGCCGGCCAATTTCTACCCGATTATGATTATTGATGGCTTGCTGGGCTCCAGCGGGCATACAATTCTGGGCGGCGTGCTTCAGCTTTGGGCGTTAGACTCATGGGACCTGGCATTGATTGTATTTGTGGCCAGTGTAGTCGTGCCGATTACCAAAATTGTCATCATGCTGGTTTTATACTTTAATGATAAATCGGGCAATCATGCCATTCAGCAGCAGCACACCCGTCTTTACCAGGTGGTTGAATATATCGGGCAATGGTCCATGCTGGATGTTTTTGTGGTGATATTGCTGGCTGCATTGGCCAGTTTCGGCAGCCTGATGAGCGTTATTCCTGGACCGGGCGCGACTGCCTTTGGCTTGGTGGTTGTTTTCACCATGCTGGCGGCCCAAAGTTTTGATATCCGGGAAGGGTGGGACTGCGTTGATGACGGAATTGAAAAAGAAGATTTCGAACCGGTAGAAACCGCACCCACATTTCAATGAAGCAGTTTTTATAAAGTTAATGGTTTATTCAGGGCGTTATTTTATGTGGAAAACAAAAAATGTCTGAGTCGGAAGACAAGCAATCACATCCTCAAGTGGCGAATGACGCATCTGTGGCAGATAATCCTTCGGCGCTAAATGGGGGCAAGTCTCCTGTTGTCAAAGAACCGCTAGTCAGTCAAAAAAAAGGAAAAAACATTTCCTGGATCTGGCTGGTTCCCTTTATTGCAGCTATCGTGGGCATATCCTTGCTGGTTCGTGATTACATTGAGCAGGGCCCTGAGGCCACCATTATATTCAATACGGCCGAAGGGCTTGAAGTAGGTAAAACACAGGTTCGCTATAAAGATGTGGTCATTGGGCATGTGAGTAGAGTTGGCCTTACACCGGACAGAAACGATGTGGAGGTAGATGTCAATCTTTCCAAGGAAAGCGAGTTTCTGATGCAAAAGGGAACCCGCTTCTGGGTGGTCAAGCCTCGCCTTAGCCTTAGTGGGGTTTCAGGTTTGGGTACGCTGGTTTCCGGTTCATATATAGGCGTAGATACGCCTGATGACACGGTAGAGCATCCGGTTTATACCGATGAATTTATTGGGCTGGAGCACCCCCCGGAAATCTCAAGTAATCGACCAGGTAAAAAATTTGTCTTGAATGCCACCAATCTCGGTTCGCTGGATATCGGCTCACCGGTGTATTATCGACGTATTCCAGTGGGGCAGGTCATCAATTATCAGCTAGCCAAAGATGGCAAGGCCGTTAATATTCTTATTTTTATCGATTCTCCTTATGACCAGTTCGTGACGGAAAACAGCCGGTTCTGGAATGCCAGTGGACTGGATTTTTCACTGGGTGCCAGTGGCCTGAATTTCAGAACCCAATCCCTGGTTTCATTAATGAGTGGTGGCGTGGCTTTTGCCGAACCACCCGGCAGACACGGCCAGGAAACCAGATTGGCCGAGGCAAACTCTGTTTTTTTGCTGGCCACTACCGAGGAACGTGCCATGTCTGATCCGCATGGCCAAGCCTATCCGGTGCGCATGAAATTCAGTAATTCGGTTCGGGGACTGCAGGCAGGAGCTCCACTTGACTTCAAAGGCATTAATCTGGGTGAGGTGCGTGCCGTTAGTCTTGAGTATGATCCGAAAACCAAGGAAAGTTTTGCAGTGGTGGACGCCATTGTTTATGAAAACCGAATGGGTGTGGTGTTAAACAGCAAAGGATCGTCAGGTGGCAGTGTCAAAGAGATTGGACTTGAAGAAATAAAAGGATTTTTTTCCAGCGGCTTAAGGGGGCAATTGCGGTATGCCAATATTTTGACTGGCCAATTGTATGTGGCGCTTGATTACTTTCCAAATGAAGCGCCTTTGCCCGAGCCGGACCTGTCGCAAGATCCGTTTATCATTCCTACGGTTGGTGGTAGTTTTGATCAAATCCAGGATAACCTGACGCAGCTTATCCGCAAACTCAAGGACCTTCCACTGGACTCAATTGGTCAATCGCTGGATAGCGCCTTGCAAGGGGTGGCCAAGCTGGTAGAGAATCTGGATACCAAGACCATGCCTGAAGTGAATAAAACCCTGCGCCAGGCAAGCCGTTCGCTGAACGGGGCAGATAAATTGGTGAGCAGTATGGATGACACCATTCAGCAAAATGGTCCTTTAATGTCTGAAATTCACACTACCCTAAGGGAACTGACACGTACCATGCGGTCGTTTCGTGCAATCAGCGATTTCCTGCAAGCAGAGCCTTCTTCCGTGATCAGGGGCCGGCAGAAAGATCAAATACCGTTTATGGAATAGGTCATCATAAAAATTATGCAACAACATCTCGTTATTTTGAAAAGAATTGCCTTTTTCTTGGGGGGCGGAGCCGTTTTCGCTTTAATTGCTGGTTGTGCTTCGGCTCCGCCAGTCAAATATTATTCGCTGCAGCCGCAAACGCAGTCAGCCACCGTGATGGGTAATGCCGCAATCGGGTTGCAAATTGCATCTCCGCAAATTCCCGAATCAGTCGACAGGCCACAGTTGATGGTACGCAATCCGGCCGAACCACAGGTTATTTATGCCCTGAATGCCTCACGTTGGGCCAGTTCCCTTTCTGATGAAATCGCTCAGTCGCTGTCATTTTATCTGGCAGGTCAGCTGGGCGCCATTAATGTGCAGAACTTGCCTGTAGTTACTGGCTCTTTGCCGGTCTGGACGGTACAAACCAATGTGCAGCAGTTTGACTTGTTGCCGGGTAACAGCGCAATTCTTGATGTAGTATGGACGCTTAAGTCGCCCTCACGCACCATTGCCTCATGGATTTGCCAAACGCGAATCAGTGTTCCGGTTAGCCAGAATGATGCCGTTTCGGTGGTTGATGGGCAGCAACAGGCAATTCGTTTGCTGGCCAATGAGATGGCCAAAAAAATAAATCCTGGCGTGATGGCGGCCGACAATGCGGCACAGGCTTTGGTGCAAACCCGTGCTTGTCGCCAATCATAAGCAAGGGGCTTAGTAGCCCCTTAAACCAGCAATTTGTAAAACTTAGGATAATCTTTGTAATGAAGAAGAAAATTTTGTTCTCTGGAATAATGGCTACATTTGCCTTTACCTCTGCCAGCCAGGCTGAAGTGGTGGTCGGCGTCAATGTCTCGGCTACCGGTCCTGCTGCCGCCATTGGCATACAGTCTCAAAACGCCATGACTTTATGGCCAAAGACACTGGGCGGGGAAAAGGCCAAATATATTATTCTTGATGATGGTACGGATGTTAGCAAGGCGGTGCGTAATGTTCGCAAGCTTACCGCTGAAGACAAGGTTGATCTTATCATTGGCCCCAATACGACCGCGGCCACCCTGGCTTTGCTGGATGTATTGAAAGAAACCCAAACACCGCTCATCGCCCTGGCAGCCTCCAGTTCGATTGTTGAGCCGGCAAATGATCCTGGTCGTCGCTGGGTTTACAAAATGCCCCAGAATGATGGCCTGATGGCCGATGTCCTGATTGATGAAATGGTCAAGCGAGGCCACAAAACCGTTGGTTTTATCGGTTTTGCCGATTCTTATGGTGAAAACTGGTGGAAAGAGTTTACGTCACGGCTTGACGGTAGGCTTGAAGTCGTTGCGCGTGAATCCTTTCAGCGTACAGACTCATCAGTGGTTGGTCAGGCCTTGAAGCTGATCTCAGCCAATCCGGATGCCATTTTGGTGGCCGGTGCCGGTACACCAGCCGTATTGCCTGAAAAAACGCTGAAAGAGCGTGGTTACAAGAATCCGATTTATCAAACCCACGGTATTGGTACGCTGGAATTCCTGCAGGTAGGTGGCAAGTCGGTTGAGGGAACACTGTTTCCAACCGGACCGGGTGTGGTTGCACGAGGCTTGCCAGACAATAATCCTGTTAAGCCCGTAGCCATGGATTTTACCGAACGCTATGAAGCCAAATATGGCCCTAATACTGCAACCCAGTTTGCCGGTGATGCATGGGGAGCCTGGATTGTGGCTGATAAGGCAGTCTCACGCGTGATTAAAAAGGGTATCAAGCCGGGAACAATCGAGTTTCGTAACGCCTTGCGTGATGAAATTGAAAATACAAAAGACCTGATTGTTCCCAATGGCGTGCTGAATATTACGCCCACCGATCACCAGGGGTTTGACAACCGTGCCGCTGTGATGGGTACCATCAAAGATGGTAAATTTGTTTATGCCGGTGAACAATAAGCGCCGGTTGTACGTGCGATTATTGATATAGTCGCTTGTTTCCGGCAATAAAAACCTTTGTCAAGCTACTGAAACTTACCGGAATTTGGAAAAAAATCCTTTTTTTGGGCAAGTTGCAAAGGCGAAAACAGAGGTTTTTTATTGATTTGGGCTTTTAGTTAATGGTTGCGCCCGAGATTTCTACAATTTCCTTGTATTTCTCATGTTCGGATTTGACGAAATCGGCAAATTCTTGTGCGGTACCCGGTTTGGTATCGGACCCCATGGTTTTTAGCTGCTTTTGTATGGCAGGATCATTCATGGCGTTGCCGTAAGCTTTATTCAGCTTGTTGATAATGGGTTCAGGCGTGCCACCGGTGGCAAATACGCCAAACCATGTGCCAATATCAAAGTCCTTGATGCCAGCCGCTTCCATGGTGGGGGTATCTGGCAAAAAGGGCGAGGCGTCTGTGGTGGTAACGGCCAGCGCTTTAACCTGTCCTTCATTGATAAGGGGCAATGAAGAGGCCAGGTTATCAAACATGAACTGGGTCTGGTTGGACAATAAAGAAAGCTTGGCCGGGTTGGCGCCACCATAAGGAACGTGTACCGCATCAATGCCAGTACGTGCTTTCATCAGTTCACCGGCCAGATGACCTGCACTACCGCTGCCACCCGATGCATAATTAAGTTTGCCGACATTTTTTTTGGCATATTCAATCAGATCTTGCAGGCTATTGATATTGTTGGTTTGGGCAAAGTCTTTGTTCACGATTAACACATTAGGAACAGAAGAGACCATGATGACCGGTTCGAAATCTTTGATGGGATCAAACGTGATGTTTTTGTATAACCAGGGGTTAATCGCCTGGATCGCAACGGCACCCATGACCAGGGTATAGCCATCGGGCTTGGCCTTGGCGACCGAAGCCGCACCAATATTGCCACCGGCACCTGCTTTGTTTTCAACAATGACAGTTTGCTTGAGTTCTTCTTGTACCTTTTCTCCCAGAAGACGGGCAATGGTATCAAGTGGGCCACCGGCAGCATAAGGAACAACAAAGTTAATGGGTTTTTCGGGCCAGGATGCCGTTGTATCCTGTGCCACTGCCATTGAAGAGCCCAGGATGCCGGTTGAAGCCAGCAGGGCGCCAGCGCTTTTCAAGATCATTCTGCGAGTCAGTGTCATTGTTGTGTCCTTATAAAAAATCAATGGCGACCGGTGCTGCCAAAGCCATCGGCACCGCGATCACTGTTTTCGAATTCATCGACAATATTGAATTCTACTTGCTGTACGGGAACGATGACCAGTTGGGCAATACGTTCCATGGGGGAAATAACAAAATCGGCTTGGCCACGATTCCAGGTAGAGACCATGAGCTGTCCCTGATAGTCGGAGTCAATAAGCCCAACCAGATTGCCAAGCACGATGCCATGTTTATGGCCAAGCCCGGAGCGAGGCAGAATAACGGCTGCGTAGTTTGGGTTATTGATATGGATGGATAAACCAGTGGGAATCAAGGTGGTCTGGCCTGGTTTTAGTGTGATGGCTTCATCAATGCATGCACGCAGGTCAAGTCCGGCAGAACCGCCTGTGGCGTAAGCCGGTAATTGTGAGCGCATACGTTCATCGAGAATCTTCAGGTCTATTTTCATTTTTTCCTATTTGAATTGGTGGAAGTGGAAATTGACGCAAGGAACCGGAACAGGGCAATGGCAACTATTATAAACAATACAATCGCCCCGTGCCCATCAGACTCGGTAAGAATGGAGCCTAGAAAAATGATCAGAAAAATCAGGAAGACAAGTCTTTTGATGTTTTTGTTCAAGGTAGGGGCATTACTGGCCGAGGGTTTACTGGTTTCTGCTGGTTTTTCCTGGGGAGGCAAGGTGTAAGAGCTTGGCTTTGCGGTTACTTCAGAGGGGAAAGCTTCATGACTGGCAAAGTCATCAGTAGGGTCCTGGAAAACGTCATCATCTTTGTTTTGCACGGGAGAAGACAAGGATGATTGCTTTAACAGCTCATCAATATAAGCAGCATAGTCCCCATTTTTGGGGCTCTCGTAGCTTTTTAGCATGATACATCCTTTATCTTGTTAATGATGGCTTGCGGATTTATTCCTTTTTTTGTTTTTCTTTTTTGTTTTCAGGTGGTTTTTTCATAAGTGAATAGACCAGCCACACGCCGGCAACCACTGACAATATGGTACCAATTAATAGGGTGCTTCCGCCAGCAGCACCGTGGGAGTCGGAAATGGCACCAGCACCTTTTGCACCCAGATACCCGGGCATGAGCATGATTGGCATCCAGATAATGGCAGAAGTCACATTAGCAATTTGAAACCGGATGTGCGACATGTTCATGATGCCAGCAACAGCTGGAATGGTTGATCGTATGGGGCCCATGAAGCGGCCCAGAAAAACCGACAACACACCATACTTGTAAAAGAACAGCCTGGTGCGTGCAATCATTTTCCGGTGCTGGTTCAGGGGCCACTTACGTGTGATATCCATCCCAAACCATCGCCCGATCCAGTAGGAAAGGGCATCCCCTAAAATGGCGCCTATGATGCCCCAGAGAATGATGGGCCAGGGCGAGAGCACCCCTGAGCCGATTAGGGTACCGGCTGCCAGCAAAATGGCCGTTGCCGGAATAGCCAGGCCAATAATCAGCATAGATTCGCCAAAGGCAAGCAATGCAATAATCGGGCCTGCCCATACTTGGTTGTCCTGGATGAAAGTAATGATCTGGTTAAGCAGCTGGTCCATGAAATATATACCGGTTGACCCTGAAACAAGGCGCTTAGGCCGGCAGTTTCAGGGCAATATGTTTAATCAATTGGCGTGACGCGGCCAATTTGGGAAGCGTGGGCAGTTGCTGATGACCATTTTCCTCAAAAAGAACCATCGTGGTGGAATCGGCATCCATGACATCCTGTGCCAGATTGCCTACCAGTAAAGGAATGTTTTTACGTTGACGTTTGCTTTCCGCATACGCTAGCAGGTTTTCTGTTTCGGCGGCAAAACCCACACACCAGGGGCCATTTTCAAGTGCGGCAACCGAGGCAAGAATATCCGGGTTGGGTGCAAATTTCAGATCAAGGCCGCTATTTTCGGTTTTCTTGATTTTATTTTCCTGAAAATTGCTGACATGCCAGTCGGCAACGGCCGCTACCGATATGAAAATGTCGGCCTCATGGGCATGTTGCATGACCTGTTCGTGCATTTGTCGGGCAGTGGTAACGCTAATACGTTGCACATCATAGGGCGCCTCAAGGGCGGTTGGTCCGGACACCAGGATCACTTCGGCGCCGGCTTCACGCGCTGCCCGGGCAATGGCATAGCCCATTTTGCCGGATGAGCGGTTAGTAATCATCCGAATCGGATCAATCGGTTCAGCAGTAGGGCCGGCGGTAATTAACACCCGTTTGCCGATTAGCAGTTTTTCCTGAAAAAACGCAATGGTTTCATTCACAATCTCATGGGGTTCAAGCATACGCCCGCTGCCGGTTTCGCCGCAGGCCTGGGAGCCGGAACCCGGGCCCCAGATGGTGGTGTTGTCATGTACCAGCTGCTGTATATTACGCTGGGTGGCCGGGTGTGCCCACATTTCCCGGTTCATGGCCGGTACAACAATCAGGGGACAGGCACCTTTGGCCAGGCACAGGGTGGAAAGCAGGTCATCAGCCAGTCCATGGCTGAGTTTGGCAATGAAGTCGGCAGTGGCTGGCACAATAATGATGGCATCGGCCTGGCGGCTTAGGTTGATGTGCGCCATGCTGTTGGCCATGCGTGCATCCAGCGTTTCTGTATAGACCGGGTTTCCAGACAGGGCCTGAAACGTGGTGGGCGTTACAAATTGCGTAGCCGCATCAGTCATGACTACGGTAATGCTGGCACCGTGATCCATGAGCCGACGGGTAAGCTCTGCTGCTTTGTAGCAGGCAATGCCACCTGTAATGCCTAATACGATGCGTTTGCCGGAAAGGTCTGGATTCATGCTTGCTCTTGTTTGGTACGACGAATACGAAAGATCTCATCGAGAATGAGAAATATAGCCCCCATGGTAATACAAATGTCCGCGACATTGAAGGCGGGAAAATAGGCGTTACCCCAGTAAAATAAAAGAAAATCAATCACATGGCCATAAGCCATGCGATCGATCACATTACCCAGGGCACCCGCCATGATAAGTGTCAGGGAAAAACAAAAAAACGTTTGTGCCTTGTGTTTTTTTAGCAAGTACAGGATGAAGCCGGTAGCGCCCAATCCAAGAACCAGAAAAAACCAGCGTTGCCAGCCATTGCCATCGGCAAGCAGGCTAAAGGCAGCGCCCTGATTGTAAACCAGGATGAAATCAAAGAAAGGCAGGATATTCAGCCTTTCGAGATACTCAAAATTGTATTCAAAATACAGCTTGCTGGCCTGGTCTAGGGCAATCAGGAAAAGGGCACAGGCAATCCATATGCCATAGGCAATGGGCTGCCTGTTGTTATGCTGATCAGGCATATTCACGGGCCTCGCCATCGCCATGCAGGTTGTCAACGCAGCGTGAGCAAATGCCGGGGTGCTCGGGGTGGCTGCCTACATCTTCACGATAGTGCCAGCAACGCTCACATTTTTCATGTCCGGAGGGTGCAATTTCAAAACGGAGGTCTCCGCTCGCTGCATGCACGGTTGCCCTGGATACAATGAAAATGAAGCGCAAGTCATCTTTCAGGCTTTGCAGCCAGGCCAGATCCTGTTCGCTGGCGTAAATATCTACCTCTGCCTGCAAGGCTGAGCCAATCTGGCCGGCACTGCGCAAGTCTTCAAGCTGTTTATTCAGCTCTGCCCTGATTTCCAGCAGGCGCGACCATTTGCTACTTAATGAATCGCTATCCTGGGGAACTGGAATGTCGTGGTAAACCTCGGTGAAAATGGTAATGCCATTAGCCAGTTCGGTGTTTTTCAGGGTGGATTCACGCAGGACTGCCCAGGCTTCTTCAGCCGTGAATGACAGGATAGGCGCCAGCAATTTAAGCAGGCTGAAAGTGATATGCAGCAGGGCGGTTTGTGCCGAGCGGCGTGCCAGGCTGTCTTTGCCACTGGTGTATAAGCGGTCTTTCAGGGTATCCAGGTAGAACGCACCCAGGTCTTCCGAGCAGAAAATTTGCAGTCTTGCCACGGCGGGGTGAAAGTTCAGCTCTTCATAATTGGCCAGTACCTCGTCTTGCATGGACTTGGTAAACGCCAGCGCGTAGCGGTCTACTTCAAACATTTGCTCAAGGCTGACCTGGTCTTTGGAGGCGTCAAAGTCATTCAGGTTGCCCAGCAGGAAGCACAGCGTGTTGCGAATACGGCGATAGCTTTCAACCACGCGTTTGAGAATCTGGTCGGAAATGGACAGTTCACCGGAGTAGTCGGTGGCGGCCGTCCACAAGCGGATGATTTCAGCGCCCAGAGAGTCGGAGACTTTTTGGGGAGCAATCACGTTACCGACGGATTTACTCATTTTCCGTCCTTGGCCATCAACCACAAAACCATGGGTTAGCAAGCCTTTGTAGGGTGGCTGGCCAAACATCATGGAAGAGGTGAGCAGGGAAGAGTGGAACCAGCCGCGGTGTTGGTCTGATCCTTCTAGATACAGGTCTGCGGGCCAGTGCAGGGTGTCTGCATGAGAACCATTGCAAACGTGATCTTTGCCGCCTATGACGGTAAAATGCGTGGTGCCTGAATCGAACCAGACATCAAGGGTGTCACGGTTTTTTTCGTATTGGTCGGCTTCTTCACCCAGCAGCTCTTTAGGATCCAGGGATTGCCAGGCTTCAATGCCTTCTTTTTCAACCCGTTGGGCAACCAGTTCCAGCAATTCAACGCTACGTGGATGGAGTTCTCCGGTTTCCTTGTGTACGAAGAAAGCCATGGGAACACCCCATTGACGCTGGCGCGACAAGGTCCAGTCGGGGCGGTTGGCAATCATGGCATGCAGGCGGGCACGACCCCAGGCTGGATAAAAACTGGTGGCATCAACGCCGGCCAGGGCTTTCTCACGCAGGGTGGCCGAGCCGTCGTTGGGCTGGCGGTCCATGCCGGCAAACCATTGGCTGGTGGCGCGGTAAATAACCGGGGTTTTGTGGCGCCAGCAATGCATATAGCTGTGTTTCAGGGATTCTACCTTGATGAGGGTGCCGGCCTCTTTCATGGTTTCAACGATTTTGGGATTGGCATCCCAAATGGACAAACCACCAAACAATGGCAAGGTGCTGGCATATTTGCCATCTGCCATCACGGGGCTGATGATGTCATCGTCCTTGACGCCATTGCTTTTGCATGAATTGAAGTCGTCAATACCGTAAGCGGGAGCCGAGTGCACAATGCCGGTACCTGCATCAACGGTGACATAATCGCCCAGATAAACGGGAGACAGGCGGTCATAACCGGCATCTGTCTGGTACAGGGGGTGGTGGAAGGCGATGTGATCAAGCGCCGCACCCATGCAGCTGGCTTCAATGGAGCCTTCCAGTTCCCAGGCTTCAAGACAGGCTTTTACCCGGTCTGTGGCAAGCAGCAACAAGGGCCCGGTGGGCAGGGAGGGCGTCACGCGTACCAGCGAGTATTCAAGTTCAGGGTGGATGTTAAGCGCCATGTTGGACGGGATGGTCCAGGGGGTGGTGGTCCAGATGACCACGGCACCATCGTCAATGCTGTCCAGTTTGAAGGCTTTGGCCAGTTTGTCTTTTTCGGCAAACGGGAAAGCGACATCAATGGCGGGGTCTTTGCGGTCCTGGTACTCTACCTCTGCTTCGGCCAGGGCGGATCCACAGTCAAAACACCAGTTGACCGGCTTGAGCCCACGGAAAATATAACCTTTGTCCAGAATGTCGGCCAAGGCGCGGATTTCATTGGCCTCGTTGGCAAAATTCATGGTCAGGTAGGGGTTGTCCCATTCACCCAATACGCCCAGACGCTTGAAGTCTTTGCGCTGGCGTTCTATTTGTTCATAAGCATAGGCGCGGGCTTTGGCCTGCACTTCAGACACGGGCAGATGTTTGCCGAATTTTTTCTCGATCTGGATTTCGATGGGCATGCCATGACAGTCCCAGCCAGGTACGTAAGGCGCATCAAAGCCGGCCATGTTGCGGCTTTTTAGAATGATGTCCTTGAGTATTTTGTTCACCGCGTGGCCAATATGGATGTCGCCGTTTGCATACGGGGGGCCATCATGCAGGATAAATGTTGGACGGCCTTTGCTGGCCTTGCGAATGGCTTCGTAAACTTTATTTTCTTCCCATTGTTTAACCCATTCAGGTTCGCGTTTAGGCAAGTTCCCACGCATAGGGAAAAGTGTTTCGGGCAAATTTAAAGTGTTTTTATAGTCCATGGACAGCAAAATAGTTACGAGCGATGCGTTCATCGTTGCGGATGGCATCGATCATTGTGGGTAAATTGGGAAATTTTTCTTCATCCCGCACATGGTGCAGGAATGCGACAGTAATAAGTTTACCGTATGCAGATACGGTTTTATCCAGAATGTGCACTTCAAGCAATACTTTGCCATCGGATTCGACCGTAGGCCGTACGCCCAGGCTGGCAATCCCGGGCAGTATTTGCCCGTCAAGACCCTTGACTGAAACGACATAAATACCTGAACGCAAGGCACAGCGTGGCATGGCGCGGATATTCAGGGTTGGGTAACCGATGGTGCGGCCCAGTTTTTTGCCGTGAATTACATGGCCGCTGATTTCATAAGGCCGCCCCAAATAGCTTTTTGCCCGGTCAAGGTCGCCAAAGGCCAGGGCATTACGCAACTCGGTGCTTGAATAGCGCTGGTTTTGTGCATCCAGGACATCTTCTAGCGTTTCAACTTCAAAGCCGAAGTGGGAGGAAGCATCACGCAAAAGCGCAATGTTACCACTGCGTTTGTTGCCAAAACGGAAGTCAACACCCACATACAGCCATTTGGTGTTCAGGCGGCGGACCAGAATGTCCTCAATGAATTGTTCGGCACTCAGGGAGGCGAATTTATTATTGAAGCGATTCAGAAAAACCTGTTCTATGCCGGCATTGGCCAGGGCCGTGACCTTATCGCGCAGGGATGAAATCCGTGTGGGAACCAGTTCGGGACGTTGTTCGCGTAAGGCAAAATATTCCCTGGGGTGTGGCAAAAATGTCATGACTGAAGGAGCCAGGTTTTTTTGGCTGGCTACCTTGACGACGCGCTCAAGCAGCTGCTGGTGCCCCAGATGGACACCATCGAAGTTGCCAATAGTTAATGCGCTAGCCCGTTGTTGGGAAGCAGGGAAAGCATTACGATAAAGATTAATAGTATTTTTCACGAATAACAGTTTACAATTTTACGCTTCATTAAGAAGGAAGTTATGCTGTGACTGTTGTAAATCAATCACCCAAACGTTTTGTTCTGCTGATTTCGGGCCGGGGTTCGAATATGCAGGCTATTGTCAATATGGCCAAAAACCGGCCTGATATCCATGTCGCGGCTGTTATTTCCCACTCAAGGAACAGCAAGGGCCTTGAGTGGGCCAAAGAGCAGGGTATTAATGTACACGAAATCCTGAACAAGGATTATGATTCGCGCGAATCATTCGATCAAGCCCTGCAGGAAATTATTGATACCCATCAGCCAGATTATGTATTGCTGGCCGGTTTTATGCGCATTCTTACCGAAAAATTCGTGCGCCATTATCATGGTCGGTTGATTAATATTCATCCTTCCCTGCTGCCATCTTTCCCTGGCCTGGACACGCACCAGCAAGCGCTGGATGCAGGTGTGCTGTTGCATGGCTGCACCATTCACTTTGTGACGCCCGTGCTGGATCATGGTCCCATTATTGCGCAGTCGGCCGTGCCTGTGCGTAAAACCGATACGGCAGACGATCTGGCGCAACGGGTGCTTGGCATGGAACACATAATGTTTCCTGCGGTAGTCGGTTATTTGGCAGAAGATATTATAGAACTGGGCGATAATGGCAAGGTTGTTTATAAACGTGAAGTGCCTTCACTGTTCATGTTTTCAGAAAAAGGATAATTAAAATGAGTTCAAGCGCCACCTCACGCAACCGGAAGGTTTCTGCTGGCAGAAAAAAAGGGTTTGAAAAACCGCTAGTTAAAACACCGGTTTATGCCATCCGCATAGAACAGGTTAAAAGTGTTTTTGCCGAAATCCAAAAATGGAAATATCCGGCGGACTCTGTTTTGTCTACCTGGTTTCGACAAAATAAAGAGTTGGGTAGCCGTGATCGGGCTGAAGTAGCCGAGGCGGTCTTCGATATTCTTCGGAACCTGCGCCGTTACCGGCAGTTTGCAGAAAGCGGGGTGGGTTCATCGTTGCAGCGTTTGGCTATCCTTGGGCTGTCATCAACCCTGGGGCACGATACAATCCGTGCCGTTCTTACCGATGATGAAAATGCCTGGCTTGAGCATTTGCAAACCATCGATCTGAATGCCTTGTCACCTGCCGTTCGCGGAAGCCTGCCGGATTGGTTGTATGAATATTTCAGCAAGCTTGACAATGCAGAGTCCCTGATTGCCGCTCTTAACGAAAAAGCGCCACTTGATTTGCGTGTCAACAGTTTCAAAACCGATCGCGACACCGTGCTGGCCGCTTTCAAGGATTCACCCGCAGAACCGTTCGAGCCGCAGCCTACACCGTATTCCCCGTGGGGCATACGCCTGAAGGGCAAGCCGGCTATTAACCGTTGGCCCCTGTTTGAAAACGGCTCACTTGAAGTGCAGGACGAAGGCAGCCAGATATTGGGTATGCTGGTCAGCCCACGGCGCGGTGAGATGGTTATTGATTTTTGTGCCGGGGCGGGAGGTAAAACCCTGCTGTTGGGTGCCTTGATGCGCTCAACTGGCCGTCTTTATGCTTTTGATGTATCTGCAGCCCGTCTGGCAAAAGCCAAGCCACGCGTTGCCCGCAGTGGTTTGTCCAACGTGACGCCTGTGGTTATTGCCAATGAAAATGATGCCCGTGTAAAGCGTCTGGCTGGCAAGGCGAACAGGGTTCTGGTTGATGCGCCTTGTACTGGAATGGGTACTTTGCGCCGCAATCCTGACCTTAAATGGCGTCAAATGCCTAAAGATGTGGCTGAGTTGACAGCCTTGCAGGCCAGTATTTTAGCCAGCGCCTCGCGTTGTGTGGCGCCAGGCGGGCGTTTAGTCTATTCAACCTGCAGCGTGCTTCCCGAGGAAAATGAGCAGCAGATTGAGCGTTTCCTGCAAAACCACCCCGACTTTACGTTGCTGCATGTTAACCAGGTCTTGGGCGACCGTTGTCCTAATCTAGTCATGGAAAATGAATATCTCCACCTGCGTCCTGATGTGCATGGGACGGACGGTTTTTTTGCTGCAGTGCTTGAGCGCCGTAAAAAGGACGAAGTAGCGGCAAAAAAAGAGGTGGCTGATGAAGCGCCAAAGACTGCAGAAGTGGCTGCGTCTGAAGAGGTTGCGGCAAACAATGCGGTTTCCGTCATTGAAACTGATGTATCGGAAGACTCCGGCGCAAGTGAAGACAAGTCTGTAAAAGAACAACTGTCGTCGTAAACAAGTCAAAATGGCCGCTACTTCATTTTCCAAGTGAAGAAGCCGCCATTTATTTTGCGTTGCATATATAAACATGTAATAATGATTCTTTAATCAAATCAATCTGTTATTAAGTTATTTAATGCTTTTGATAGATTTATTAGATTTATAATGTTTTCAGCAAGATGGTAATCTGTTGAAGCAAGTAAGCAGGGCTGGAACAGAACTTTTTCTTCTGCTGTCATTCCAATCCTGAGTACAGAAACAAACGTTTTTAGGAGACCTGATAAGGTTTATGGATAGCATTCTTAATTTTCTGGCTGGTGGTTTGTTGCAATTGTCCTGGTGGCAACTTATTCTCGTAACACTGGTTCTTACGCATATCACCATTGTTGCAGTAACTATTTTCCTGCATCGCAGCCAGACTCACCGCGGTTTGGATTTGCACCCTGTTGTATCCCATTTTTTTCGTTTATGGCTGTGGCTTACTACGGGCATGGTTACCAAGGAATGGGTTGCCATTCACCGTAAACACCATGCAAAATGTGAAAAAGAAGGTGATCCGCACTCACCGATTGTGTATGGCATAGAAAAGGTCATGTGGAAAGGGGCAGAGCTGTATCGCGAAGAGTCCGCCAACGAGGAAACGCTTAAGCGCTATGGTCACGGAACCCCCGATGACTGGCTGGAGCGTAACGTTTACACCCGTCATTCCGGTTTGGGAATTATTTTGACCTTGGTGGTCGACGTGTTGCTGTTTGGTGCCGCCGGCCTTACGGTTTGGGCAATTCAAATGGCCTGGATCCCGTTTTGGGCCGCGGGTGTGGTGAACGGTTTGGGTCATTATATTGGTTACCGTAATTTTTCCAGCCCGGACAGCAGTACAAACCTGTTCCCGATTGGCATTATTATCGGTGGCGAAGAATTGCACAATAACCACCATGCTTATGGCACATCAGCCAAGTTTTCCAGTAAGTGGTACGAGTTTGATATTGGCTGGCTGTACATAAAGCTAATGGGTTATGTTGGTTTGGCTAAAGTGCGTAAAGTCGCACCCAAATTAAAACTGGAACATAATTCCGGCCAGGTGACTGAAAAAACCCTGCAAGGTGTAATTACCCATCGTTATGAAATCATGACCCGTTATGCCGATTTGCTCAAGCAGGCGGCGCAAGCAGAAATCGATCGCCTCAAAAGCGTCAAGGACAGCTTCAGCATCCAGCAGGCTGCATTATTGAAAACGGTGGCTGATCGTATTACCCAGGCAGAACAGTCACTGAAGCCAACTGAAAAAGAAGAGCTTGAGCAGGCATTGTCGCAAAACAAAGTGTTGGCAACCCTGGTCAATATGCGTGATGAGCTTACCCGTGTCTGGGCAAGTTCTACGGCTAGCAGCGAACAGCTGTTACAGGATTTGCAGGCTTGGTGCCAGCAGGCCCAACAAAGTGGCATCCAGGGACTTGAGCAATTTGCATTGCGCCTGCGACGTTACGCGGCATGATCGATCAGCTCAACCCCGAACAGCGTACTGCGGTTACTTCTTCTGCGCAGTACGCGCTGGTTCTGGCAGGCGCCGGAAGTGGCAAAACCAAGGTTCTTACTACCCGCATGGCCTGGCTCATACAAACGGGCCAGGTTTCACCTTATGGCTTGCTGGCGGTTACTTTTACCAATAAAGCCGCCAAGGAAATGCTGGGCCGTTTAACGGGTATGCTGCCAATTGATGCCCGTGGCATGTGGATAGGTACTTTTCACGGCCTGTGCAACCGCTTGCTGCGTGCCCATTACCGCGACGCCGGCTTGCCCCAGGGGTTTCAAATCCTTGATACGGCAGACCAGTTGTCGGCCATCAAACGCCTGCTAAAAACCGCCAATATCGATGATGAAAAGTTTCCTGCCAAAGACGTGCAGCGTTTCATCAATGCGGCCAAGGACAAGGGTGAGCGTCCTGAAAACATGGAAATCTGGGATGCGCATCGCCAGCGGATGGTAGATATTTACCAGCTATACCAGGAACAATGCCAACGTGAAGGTGTGGTTGATTTTGCTGAACTGCTGTTGCGTGCCTATGAATTATTAGCCAGGAATGCCCTGGTGCGAGAGCATTACCAGCGTCGTTTCCGGCATATCCTGGTTGACGAGTTTCAGGATACCAATGATTTGCAGTACAAATGGTTGTGCCTGCTTGCCGGTCAAGAGGCTTCATTGTTTGCCGTGGGTGATGATGACCAGTCCATTTATGCGTTCCGTGGGGCCAATGTAGGCAATATGGCTGCTTTCGAGCGTGATTATGCCAAAGGCAATATTATCCGGCTTGAACAAAATTACCGTTCTTTTGGTAATATTCTGGATGCGGCCAATGCGCTTATAGAGCATAACAATGACCGCATGGGTAAAAATCTCTGGACTGATCGCGGTGCCGGTGAGCCTTTGCGTATCATAGAGCAGCCCACTGATTTGCAAGAGTCGCAATGGCTGGTGGAGGAAATCAAGGCCCTGCTTAATGAAGGACGGGCAAGAAGTGACATTGCCATTTTGTACCGCAGTAACGCCCAGTCCCGCACAATTGAACACGCGCTGTTTTCTTCCCGGATTCCTTACAAGGTTTATGGTGGCCTGCGCTTTTTTGAGCGTCAGGAAATCAAGCATGTGCTGGCCTATTTGCGGCTCGTGGCCAATTTGGGTGATGACACCTCTTTCATGCGGGTGGTGAATTTTCCCACTCGGGGTATTGGTGCCCGAACCCTTGAAAACCTGACCGATGCATCGCGTCAAATTGGCTGCAGCATGGCACATGCCATTGGTGCCGTATCTGGCAAAGGGGGAAGCAATCTTGCCTCATTTGTACAACTTATCAAGCAAATGGCTGAAGTGGCACAAACGGTTACCTTGCCCGAATTGGTGCAGCACGTTATCGAATTCTCTGGTTTAAAACAGTATTACGAACAGGAACGCGAGGGGGCAGAGCGTCTTGAAAACTTAAGTGAACTGGTCAATGCGGCGACCGTGTTTTCTCTGGAGGAAAATTACGAGGGTATGCCCGCTGGCAAGGCGGTCGAGCCTTCCGCTCCGGTTGATCCGGACATCATGTTCCAGGAAGCGATTTCTCCCTTGGCTGCATTTTTATCCCATGCCTCATTAGAGGCGGGTGATAATCAGGCCAAGGCTGGAGAGGATGCAATCCAGCTCATGACCATTCATGCCGCCAAAGGCCTTGAGTTTGATGTGGTGTTTATTACGGGAGTTGAAGAAGGCTTGTTTCCTCATGAAAACAGCCTAATGGCCGATGGGGGGCTTGAAGAGGAACGCCGCCTGATGTATGTGGCCATTACCCGTGCCCGTGAGCGCTTGTATATCAGTATGGCACAAAGCCGTATGTTGCATGGCCAAACGCGTTATTCCATTCGTTCGCGTTTCCTGGATGAAATTCCTGAAACCTGTATCAAATGGCTAACGCCCAAGGTTTCTACTTACGGTGCTGCTCAAAACGGCTGGGGGGCAAGGTCATCTCACCAACGTGATGCCTTTGGGCGCCCTGAAAGTGGAATCATGGCACCACGCGCGCCCCGCACGGTTAGTAGTGGCGTGCAGGTTGGTCAGCAGCAATTCAGAATCGGGCAGGGCGTGCGTCATGCCAAGTTTGGTGATGGAACGATTATTAATTTAAGCGGTCAAGGTAACGATGCCCAGGCACAAATCATTTTCCAGAATGCCGGTGCAAAAACACTGGCTTTGGGAATTGCCAAGCTTGAAATTATTGCCTGATTTCTGTGCCCATAACGGGTGCCACAATTAAGCCGGATAACGAGGTGCTAAATGAAGAGAATGTTGCTGATATCGTGTTGTTTTTTGGGGTTCTTGTCCGGTTGTGCGTCCAACTCGGGCAAGGCCCCTCTAAGCGGTTCAAAAGTAGAGGTATACGGGATTATGGATGTTGGTGTAGGCTATTCTAGCCAAAAAACAACATTCTCTAAATAAATTCGCTGGCTTTTTGTTGTTTTTGCTTGGGTTGTTGACAGAATCATAATAGGTGCATATAATTATATTCTTTCCTGAAGGCGGTTAGCTCAGTTGGTTAGAGCGCTACGTTGACATCGTAGAGGTCGCTGGTTCGACTCCAGTACCGCCTACCAGTAAAACACCAAATAGGTGCCAAAAATATCACAAAACCCGCATGAATAAAATGTTCTGCGGGTTTTTTGTTATCTAAAAAATCAGCTTTGCCAGAATCAGGCCACTGCCCTGGCTAATAAAAATTAATGTGTTTAAAGTTCTAGGCTGACGTAATTATTATAGAATGGTTAACTAGATTCATTTTATAAAGCAAGGTTTATCTCTATGCGGTTTTTTTATCGAATTGCTTTGGTTTTTATGTTTTCCGCACTGCTTGCCGGCTGTTTCTCAACAAGTCCTGCGTCTTCGCGTCGGGTCAGTGAATGTGGATGGTGGGGTAATTGCTCATATGAAGGATCCTATGAGGCTGGAGAGGAAGCATTTGCCGAACAGGAGGCGGCACGACTGAACCGGAATCAATCTTTAAGGATGAAGGGTGGTTTTTGGTGATGGTCATGATATCTGGATAAACAAAATGAAAAGGACTTGTAAGCAATTTACAAGTCCTTTTTTCATATATATCTCTTATGAAGATTTTTCTATTTTTAGTTTACTGGCCTTAATTGGATACACCAACCAGCTTGTTTAGCAAATTGCCAGGTGCCGCGCAGGTCTTGCGTGATTCGGCGAACTTTGCGGCTTGAAGCCAGCGCTCTTCTGGAAATGTGTTGGCAACCTTTGCGCTGCTGAAGCCGCAAGTAATCATTGAGGCAAACTGGTCTGGTAAAACATGCCCACCAGCGCGTATATCTCCTTCAAAACGATAGCGTTCACGAATGAGTTTAGCTTGTGTAAAACCCCGGCCATCCCGGAACTTCGGAAAATCGATCAGGACAAGCGCTGCTGCGGGTAAAAACTCGGCAATATCGCTAACAGGGTTATCAGGATTTAACCATATTCCTTTCTGTATCGGCAGGTTTTCAATTTCAGCCCATCGGGCAAGTGGAATCACAATATTGCCGTTGGCGGGGATAGGGTCTTCAGCACCCACATATTGCCATTGATCATTGATGAATTGTCCAAATTTATTTACCAGCAGCATTGAGTGCCTCCTTGAATGGTGCAGCGCCAATACGACGATAGGTCTGCAGGAAAGTTTCATCGCTTGTGCGTTCACGAAGATAAATGTTCATGATTTCCTCAATCACTACAGGAACGTCTTCAAAAGTAACCGAGGACCCCAGGATTTTGCCTACTACAGCATTTTCATCGGCAGACCCGCCAAGCGTGATTTGATAGAACTCCTCGCCGTTTTTATCTACACCCAAAATGCCGATATTCGCGATGTGGTGGTGGGCACAGGCATTGATGCAACCTGAAATATTAAGCGTGAGCTTGCCTAAGTCATGCTCGATGTTCTTTTTATGAATCATCACGGCAACCTCTTGGGCGACAGGAATCGAGCGCGCGTTGGCCAGGCTGCAGTAATCCATGCCTGGGCAGGCAATCATGTCGGTGATCAGGCCTATATTGTCTGTAGCCAGATTAGCCTGGGTTAATGCCTGCCAAACTTCAAAAAGATGTTCTTTTTTTACATGAGGCAGTACCAGATTTTGTTCATGGGTGACCCTGATTTCATTCAGTGAGAACTGTTCGGCCAATTTTGCAACCAGATCCATTTCATCGGCACTGAGATCGCCAGGAATCCCCCCTTGCGGTTTCAGGGAAATAACTGCGCTGATATAAGCGGCTTGCTTGTGTTGGTAAGTGTTTTGTTTGACCCAGCGCGCAAAGGCCGCGTTGTTTTTGAGTGCCGCTTCAAACACCGGAAACGGGCCGCTATCAGTGTCAAAAACAGGGCTCACAAATCGGGCATTGAAATGTGCAACCAATTCATTGTGTACCAGTGGGCGATCATCAGGCAGGGAATTAAATTCTTCCTCAATCATGCGGATGAAATTTTCCGGTTTAAGTTCCCGGACCAAAATCTTGATGCGTGCCTTGTATAGATTGTCACGACGGCCAAGGGCGTTGTATACGCGTACGATTGCTTCAACATATTTAAGCAGGTCCTGTTGCGGCAACCATGCCCTGACCTTGGTGGCCACAATGGGTGTTCGACCCAGGCCACCTCCTGCATGCACTTCAAAGCCTGTTTCGCCCGCTTCGTTTTTCAGGACCCTTAAGCCAATATCATGAAAGCGGATGGCTGCCCTGTCGTTGGCGCTACCGGTAATGGCAATCTTGAATTTGCGGGGCAAATAAGTGAACTCAGGGTGGTCAGTAGACCACTGGCGCAGGATTTCCGCATAAACGCGAGGATCCAGGTCCTCATCAAATGCGGCACCGGCAAATTGGTCGGTAGTTACGTTGCGTATGCAATTGCCGCTGGTCTGGATGGCATGCAAGTCTACATCGGCCAAGGCGGACAAGACGTCAGCGGCCTGGTCTAGCCGAATCCAGTTGAATTGGATGTTCTGGCGCGTTGTAAAATGACCGTATCCTTTGTCATAAGTACGGGCAATATAGGCAAGCTGTTTTAACTGTTCGGCACTTAAGGCGCCATAAGGAATAGCGACCCTGAGCATATAGGCATGCAGCTGTAAATACAGGCCATTCATGAGGCGATAGGTCTTGAATTCGTCTTCGGTCAGCTCTCCGCTTAAGCGGCGTTGAACCTGCTCGCCAAAAAAACGGGCACGGTTTTTCAGGAATGCATGCTCATCGTCATCATATTGGTAAATACCTGCTTTGCTATTGGCTTGACGAGGTTGCAGTGTCTTGCTGTAAGCGGGGCTGCCATTATTGGCATCCCCGGATTGCTTGCCCAGATCAGGACGAACCGAAGGACCTTTGCTACGGATACGTTCTTTATAGTCACAGGGGACGGGAATATTGTTTTCCCGGGTTGCCGGTAACTCCTGAACGCCGACGACGAAATTTTGGTTGCTGGCCTGCTGTGCCGTGTTACGGGCTGCTTCCAGGCTTTCTTTGTCGAATAATGAGGCTAGTTGTAGCTCTTGTACCCATTCATTATTTTCTCCCAGCCAAACAACAATCCCGTCATGTAGACGGTTTGCCGAGAAAAGTGTCAGTTCAGCTGTATTGCCCATTAATTAAACTCCTTAGGTACTGCCAATCATTGCAGTACCCATATTCATCATGAAAACCACTGGACGATGTTGATTTTCATTTTTATTCAATGAGTTAAAAAAAGTTTTAGACATTGATCCAGTGGTTGAAAATTGTTACGAGCCTTTTTTATAAGTATTGGTTATATAAAAATAACTGTGATATATCAAAAAAACTCATATAAATTCGAAAAAAACAAAGATTTACTTATACTTTATACAATTTTCAGGCCATTCTCTACTCACTTGATATAAAAGAAAGTCATAAAAAAAGATTTTTTGGATATATATAAGCATTAATGGGCTTGTCCGCCAGGCCAATTATTCAGGCCGCGAGAGGGAGCTTATGCTTTGTGCTTATGAATTGTTGTTTTTATATGGAAAATAAGCGGCTGATTTGCTTTGAAAGGGCATCATGGCGTTTAAGCCTGTTGAGTGAGCTGATTTTCTGTAAAGAGAAATTAATAATGGCAATCCAAAATGATTGCCATTATTAACAGTGCACTTACACCAGAATGTGTACGCGCAAGTAGAGTGGGGCTGATTGCCTTAATTAATAACCAGCTTGACCGTTGAGGGTGCAATGTTGACGTTATTCAGGGCGGCATCTAGCAGCTCTTCGGGGGTTTTTGGCGATTCCGGGGTTTGGTCGGTCGAATCAATATCCAGTTTTTTCACCAGAAGCTTTTTGATTTCAGTAATATTTTGTGGGATTGGGTCGTATTGGTCTAGCGCAAGCTTTTCAGTGATGCCGTCCATGTTTTCGTAAGAAATGTAGCGTGACATAAAGTGCCTTTTTTTAAGATTGAGACCTATCTTGATGATCGTCGGTCAATGAGTATTGATTGTGTTGCCATCTTAACATCGAAAGTTAATTGGCCTATTACAGTTTAGGAGCTTTGGTAACTTGGTAATGTTGACGGTAAAATTCCCATTCTTCAATTTCTTTTCCATTTGGAAATTGGCAAACTCCATATTGGCCATTTGTCCCTTCTTTGATGATTATTTTTCCCCCTTTTTGATTGCAAAAAATTGAAGCCGGATTGGCCATATTAAGAGGTGGGGTGGAAGAACATGCCGAAAGCATCAATACACCAAAAACAAGATACCGTGTGATTTTCATCATGAATTCCTTTGACAGGCTAGGTGGGTGTACGATTAAATATCAGACTTTCTGAATGATCCTGAAGATTAAAAGGTGGATGGCTCAGGAAAGAAAAATGATATTGGTAAATAATATGGAAATTTTAACCGCAAGTAAAGATGACGGGTAAAAGGATAAAGCAGGGTAAAGCAAGATAAAAAACGGACACAGGAAAAACCATGGTCCGTTTAAAATCGGTGTTAGCCGACTACGAAAGGGGAAAAATAAAGTTGACTAAAACAGGTATGATGAATGCCGGAAAAATGCACGTTAAAGTTCACGCAGTGACTTGTGCTAACGATAAATTATTCAGTATTAGGGAGTCTGAAGATGATTGATGGATTGATTGCCGGAAAAATTTTCGGTCAGCCCAAGCAAGGTCAGGGTAAAAATGGTTCTTATGTAACGGCCAAGGTACGTGCGGCAACCGAGCAAGATACTATTTTTGTCAATATTATTTGCTTTAACCAGCCGGCTTGCTCGCAGTTGCTTGCCTTGCAGGATGGAGACAGCGTGTCGGTGGCGGGTTCACTTACTCCCAGGGTATGGGATTCTCAAGATGGCCCCAGGCCTGTGCTGGATATGGTTGCCCATGCAGTCCTATCGGCTTATCACGTCAGGAGAAAGCGTGATGAAGTTCAAGGTGCCAGAAACCATGGCAGACAGGATGATTTTAATGATGATTTTGAGGAAGCGTGATTCAGCATAATGATATTTTTCTTCAAGATAAAGAAAGATGTCATGTTACATGGGTAAGATACGTGCTTTAATGAATAAGTCTTTGCTGTTTGAGAGGCTCTTTTAGATAAATGAAGAAGGAGAAATCAATGGCAGTAACCTTTTTTTTGGCGTTCGACCTGAGTAGTGGTAATGCGGAAAAACATTTGGCCCTGTATGATGAATTGGATCGCCTGGGGGCCCAGCGGGCTTTAAAATCTTTTTGGTGGGTGAGGCTGGACGATTTTACAAGTTCGACTTTTCGTACTTATATCAAGCAGTTTCTGGATGAACAGGATCGCGTTTTTATTATCAAGAATGGTGGTTGGGCGGCATTCCGCCCTGAAACGAATCCCTTGGACAATTAATAATTATCAAATTTATTGTGTCCTTGTATGGCATGCGTGACAGCAATCAGGCAATTTTCATCAAACTGTCTTCAGGTGCGATATGAGGGGATTCAACAACACCTATTTCAAGGAATTCCATAAGCTGGTTGGTTAGCAGGTTGGGTACCCAGGATGTTGTGGCTTTGTTCCACGTTGGTTCATTGAGATAAGCATACAAGGTCCCATTATTATCTATGGCCAGATATTTATAGCCTTCAGGGACATTTATTTTTAAATTAAAGTATTTAATCTTATGTTCTTTGGGGATGAAATTCATCTTTGTCTCATGAAAATATAGATTTATGAATGAAAGACGAGGTCTTGCATTGCTATGCAGTATCCTCAAATATTGATCTTTTGTTTAAAACGTTGAATATAAACCAAATTTTTGAATTAGTACTATTAATGATATAAAGTTAATAATATTTAACACTTTTTATAAAAAATCGTTGTCCCGTCTTGAGTATTTGCTTAAATCTGAACTAAATAAAGCAGAAGATTGATCTATCTTATGTTTTTCTAATAACGGGATTTACGCAGCTAAAGGCAAGGCCTACACTAAGGGCTCAGTGATTCGTATCATTGTTAGCGCAATTTATGCCAGGGCTTGTCTAGCCCTGGTTTTTTTTGCCCAATAGTTTCCTGATGATCAAATATAAGGTACAGTCAATGCCAATAGATAAAAACAGGAGATGGAGACATGGCGTCAAAAGAAGAAATCATTGCCTTCCTGAAAAAGGATTTTCCCCAGAATAAATGTATTGTGGAAGGTGTGGGTGAAAAATTTTCCCGGATAAGATGGCCGGTCAGTCATGAGGACTTGCGACCAGGTGGAACGGTATCGGGACCATCGTTAATGACAGCAGCTGATGTTGCTTTATATGTGGCCATCCTGGGTGAAATCGGAATTGTACCTTTGGCCGTTACCACCAATCTTAATATTTCTTTTTTAAGAAAGCCCTCACCTGACAGGGATCTTATTGCAGAGTGCCGGTTGATCAAGCTGGGGCGGACCCTTGCGATGGGCGATGTCTTTATCTACTCCGATGGAAGCGCACAGGCGGTGGCGCATGCAGTGGGTACTTATGCCATTCCCGGACATGATAAACAGAGTCAGGAAAATACAATTTGATATCGGCTGGCAGAGCCTGGTGAGTCTTGTCCACTAGGCAATAGGGCGGGTGCCTCAATCAAGATTCATGCTGGTTGCTAGTTTGATTGGCTTCGAGCAGTGCTTTGATGGCAGTTTGGGTTTTGATGGCCAGACCCAGGATATGGGTGTAATAATCGCAAACGGCCTGATAGCTTAAATAGCTAATGTCTTGCTGGTTGCTTATTTCTTGCGGTAATGCCATTAGTTGGTCATGTATTTCACGGGCTTGCTCAATTGAGCATGCAGAATGAAGGAAGGGATATTCGTCCTGCTCCCAATGCCAGAAATCCGAAATTTGTTCGATGCCGGTTAATTGTTGGAAATAATGTTCCAGTTGTCTGGTACCTGGCGGGTAAGTATTGAATATTTTGTGGGATTGTTCGTCATTGAAGTAGGTGGCAACACGGTCACGCCATTGTTCGCCAGCCAGTGACCAGGCTGCCAGTTCGTCTTGGCTGTTGTTTATATCAATGGCAATGGTTTTTCTGATGGACAGGGGTAATTGTGTGGCAGATGATGCCGTCTCCAGATTGCGGTAAAAAGCCTCTTGCCCAAGGTTAAAACAATAGGTTTGCCAATAACTGCAAAGTAATACAGTGATGGATTTAAGCAAAGGGCTGGCAGTGGCATTCGGCTCATTGGAAGCCAGTTCCAGTAAAGGATAAATATCATCACTAATATTTTTTATAAAGGTAGTGGTGGTTACCGGACAAAATAACGCGTCGCTTTCCATATCGTCGATTTCTGTGATGGTTTGGTTCATCAGTATCCTTTCTGTTAGTGCGGCAATTATACAAGCATGTCGGTGATGGGGAAGCCGGTTTCAGGATTCTTTCGGGCAATTGCGTTTTTTGCCAGGCAAGGCTTAATCATTGCATTTATTGATTGGTGAGCGCAAAAGATAATACCGCCCACAGGCGGTACTATCTTTATAAATGGATTTTGAGTTGCTTTTATTATTTATATAAAACCTCGGGAAGCCATAAACCTATCTGCGGGAAAACATAAAGCAAGAACAAGGCCAGTATCTGGATGCCCATAAACGGCAGCATCCCCAGGAATATTTGGTTCAGGGTGACGTGTGGTGGTGCTACCCCTTTTAAATAGAAAGCGGACATGGCTACGGGAGGTGAAAGGAAGGCGGTTTGCAGGTTTAGGGCCACCAGAATGCCAAAAAAGAGCGGGTCTATATTATAGTGGGCCAGCAAAGGCAGGAAAATGGGCATGAAGATGACAATGATTTCGGTCCACTCAAGGGGCCAGCCCAGCAGGAAAATAACAATTTGTGCCATGATCATGAATTCAACAGGTGTTAAATCCATGGATAAAACCCAGGCATTAATAATTTCCTGGCCCCCCAACAGGGCAAAGGCTGCGGAGAAAATGCTGGAGCCTACAAACAGCCAGCATACCATGGCGCTGGTTTTTGCCGTCAAGTAAACCGATTCTTTCAGCATGGGCATATTCAAGCGGCGATAGGCAACTGCCAGCAGCAGTCCGCCTAGTGCACCCATGGCAGCGGCTTCAGATGGCGTGGCAAAACCAAATACAATACTGCCCAGCACGGCCAGAATCAGAATAGCCAGCGGAAAGAAGGAGGCCAGGAGCATTTTGAAAATTTCCAGCCGGGCAAAGGTAAAAAAAACATAAAAAACAATTAACAGGAGCAGGCCGGCAAGAAAAATAACCCAGAACATCATGGGAGCACTGGTTCTTTCTGGCTTGGTAACGGCTTCGGCTTGGGAGGTTAAGGCTTCTGGCGCTGGTGTTTGTGCCATGGGTTCAGCCCCGGGTGGTTCACTTAACGCACCAGGAGGCTCTGCCAGTCCACCGGCACCGGGTGGCTCTGCGAGACCGCTACTGTAATTGTCTAGCGATGTATTAAATGAGCCGAATCCCATTTCCTGAAGCTCATAGGTTTGTTGGGTTGCTGGGGCTGTAATAATCCCATAGGTAATACCCATGGCACCAAAGAAAACGATGGCAGGCAATAAGGTAATGAAAAGTTGATAAAGCAATGATTTTGCCGTTATGCCGTCATTTCGCTTGCCTTTGAGGGCAGTTAACAGGCCAGGTAGGGCTTTATTGGTGATTGAGTTTTTTATTTTTTCTGCGAACTCGGGCAGTGTAATGCGTCTTTCTTCTTCCGACAGAGGGGGAGCCATCTTTGGATTGAGCTTTGCCATGATGATTACGTATACAACATAAAGCACGGCCAGCATAAGCCCCGGGAAAAAAGCAGCGGCATACAGTTTGACCACAGATACACCGGCCACTGCCCCGTATACAATTAACAATACCGATGGCGGAATCATGATACCCAGGCAACCACCAGCGGTGATGGCACCGGCCGACAACTTGACGTCATAACCCGCCTTTAGCATGGCGGGCAGAGCAAGCAGGCCCATTAGTGTTACTACGGCACCTACAATACCGGTTGCCGTAGCAAATACGGCGCAGGTAATAATGGTGGCAACAGCCAGCGAGCCAGGTATGCGGGCCATGACCAGGTGCATGCTTATGAACAGTTTTTCAATCAGGTTGGCCCGTTCAACCAGATAGCCCATAAAAATGAACAGGGGTACCGCAATCAGGACATCGTTGGTCATGACGGCGTAGGTGCGTAAAACCATCAGGTCAAGGGTTTGTTCAATGGCCAGTTGGGTACCCATATCGCGGTAGGCATATAAGGTAAAGCCAACACCCATGCCCATTAAGGTAAATGCGGTAGGAAATCCCAACATGATGGCGACCACAATCAGGGCCAGCATCAGCAGTCCCATGTGCCCGTTAGTGATGTCAGCGGGAGCAGGCATGAAAATAACCAGAGTTAAAATAATGCCGAATAAAATGGTTAGTCCGAACCAGGCTTCTTTTTTCATGTTTTTTTTCCGTTTTGTTCTGTTGTAAAGGCATCTGCTTTGTTGATGTCTTCCGTTGAAACATGAACCATGTCTTTCAGTTTATCTACATCAACTTCTTCAACATCAATATCCCTTGAAGGCCACTCACCGTTTTTCAGGCAACCTACGCATCTGACAACTTCGACAAATCCTTGTAGTAGCAGGGCAAAGCCGGCAATCGGAATAATGGCCTTGAATGGGTAAATTGGCGGGCCGTTGGCGGTAATGGTTGAGTGTTCGTTAATGATCCAGGATTCGGCGGCATAGTTGTAGCCTGCCCAAACCAGGGCAATAATGCCAGGAAAGAAAAAAATGATATACAGGAGCAGATCCAGGCTGGCTTGCAGGCGTGGTGGAAAAAAACCATACAATACATCCCCGCGGACGTGCCCGTTTTTACCCAGGGTATAGGCCCCCGCCATCATGAAAAGTGCACCATACAGCATGTTCATGACATCAAACGCCCAGGCATGGGGTTGATGCAGGGCATAACGGGAAAATACTTCATAGGAAATAAACAGGGTAAGAATAAGTGCGCACCAACTGAATGTTTGCCCTATAAAGGTGTTGAATTTATCAATAAAGCGCAATATTTTTCGCATAAGAATCGCCAGGCAGTATTGATTGGTGAAAGCAGCCTTCGTGCCGGACAGGCATGGAGGCTGCGGGAAAATGCGATGTTAATTAACCGTGTTACGGTAATTGACGAGAGGGGGTTTTATGATTTAGGGGCGGCGGGCTTGCCAAAATAATGGTTGTAAGCCATGCGACGGTTATTGTTGGTATCCATTTCCCAATTCAGGGCACGTTCGGCAAAAGCGCGTTGCGATGCTTCGATTTCCTTGAACATGGGATTACTCTCGCCTTTTTTGGCAACAATGTCATCCCAGGTGGTTAGTTGCTGCTGCAAAATGGCATCGGGAGTTTTGTAGAATTTGACGTTATCTTCGGTTTTGAGCTTGACGTAGTCTTGTGAGTAGCGATCAATTGCTTTCCAGGACATGTCAGCTGAGGCTGCTTCAACGGCATTTTCGATAATCGCTTTCATTTTGTCCGGAAGCGCATTGTATTTGTCTTTGTTGAAGGTGATTTCAAAGGTTTCGGAAGCCTGGTGAAAACTTTGCAACATGCATACTTTGGATACATCTGGGAAACCAAGCAGACGGTCGGAAGAGGCGTTGTTGAACTCTGCGCCATCTAGCAGCCCACGGTCCAGGGCGGGTACAATTTCACCACCAGGCAGTGCATTAACGGCGGCTCCCATGGCAGTGAACAGGTCAATCGCCAGGCCGTTGGTGCGGAATTTCAGTCCTTTAAGGTCTTCGGCACGGGCAATCGGTTTTTTGAACCAACCCAGTGGTTGGGTTGGCATTGGTCCGCTCAGGAACGAAACCACATTGCCACCGATGGAATCATACAGTTTGACCAGCAATTCCTTGCCGCCGCCATATTTAAACCAGGCAAGCAACATGTTGGCATCCATGCCATAGGCTGGGCCAGAAGAAAACAGGGCAAGGGCATTTTGTTTTCCGTAGCTATAACCCAGTACGCCATGGCCGCCATCAAGGGTTCCCTTGGAAACGGCATCCAATAATGCAAAGGCGGGTACAACGGCGCCAGCGGGAAGGACCTCTATTTTAAGCTCTCCGCCGGTCATGTCGTTGACTTTCTTGGCAAAATCCAGGGCGTACTCATGAAAAATGTCGACGGTTGGCCAGGTGCTTTGAAATCGGAAACTGATTGGTGTTTGAGCGCTTACAATTGCCGGGAAGCCCATGCCGACCGCAGCAGCTGTGCCGGCCGCAGCGGTGCTGAGGAATTTGCGGCGTGATTCGGTTTGGGGTGGGGGGGCGGATGTTTTTTTAGCAGGACTGTTATTTGCCATGGTTTGTCTCCTGTGTGGCTTATACAACTGGTGATCACTAATAATGATTTAGTTTGTTGTGCTACAGACTGCGACTCCAATTAAATTTATACGCACTCTAATATTCATTGTCAAGAACTATGGTCTAAGTATAAGTGCCTATATTTAAATGGAATTTTTTATATGAAAACTCATTTGGCTATTTTGATAATTGATACACATATGAAATGCAGATCAAAATTCTGTTACTGATATGAATTTTTCAACTTGATAAAAAACTGTCTTTTAGGTAGTATTTTATTTACATTTTTTTGCTTTGATCTATATCAAATAAATGCAATTTTGTATGGCATTGAAATATTTTGTAGCAATTGTGGTATTCACAATATATCAAGCCAATTTGGGTGAAGAATTATTGCTTTTATAGCTTGCTGAAATATAAAAACATACATTCTTTATTAAAAATTCTTTTGCTTGTAGAAGTTTTAATAAAGGAAAGTTATTTTTAAAACAACAAATTAGCGCTCAAAGTTGTAACTTTATATTTCAGATAAATATTAAGAAGTGTTAATTTGAATATTTTCATTTGCATCAAAAATATTTTGATAATTAGCAAATATTTATTTGTTCATTTACAAAATTGTAAAAAAAACGAGGTATCCAACGATCCTGTGTTTTTATTTTTAGAATAATTATTATTAATAACCACTATTTTTTTGCTGGTTGGGAGGGGGTTAGGGGTTTACACAGATTGATTTGTATAAGTCAATTCTTGTTTTTTTGTTTTGAGTTGGCATAATTATGGTTTGTAAACGCTTAATAAAGCATAAATTAATTGCTTTGTCATTAAGGGTTTACCACAGGATTCATAAGAATGTAGTAAATTTTTTTTATGATTTTAACTTTGTTGGCAAATTTTAATGGTAATCAGATTTGTTGGCTAAAAGTTCAGAAGCGTGAAGAAGATTTATTGTTTGGCAAAGCGTGGATCGATGGTGTAATTCTAATGCGCAATTAAATTGTCGCAATATTGCTAGTTTTGCCGCCTTAACATTTACTTGTGTTTCCGGATAAATTTTAAAAGTGATCAAGAATGATGAGTATTAGTCAATCTCCCTTTATGCAGGACAACAATCTGGTGAATGAGTTAAGAGAAGTCAACTTGTCTTATTTGCTCTTGGCGCAGCGCATGTTAAGAGATGATTTCTCTAAAGGAATGTATCGTTTGGGGCTTGGCAAGGATGTTGCCGAGTTGCTGGTGGAGTTAAGTACCTCTCAGGTGTTGTCACTGGCTTCTTCAAACTCCCTGATTTGCGGGTTTCGTCTAAACGATATTGCATTGCTGAGCGCCCTAACTAAAGATGGTATGAATGGTACCCTGAAGCAGGTTCATGCTTCCATGATGCTTGCCCAGCAAGAGCCAGATAGGGTTATGCAGGAGGCTTTGTAGTGAGCGAAAAGGCGAAGGCCAAGGTAAAGCAAAAAAGTGTCCTGAAGGATGGCATGGATATTTCGCTGGCCAGCCAGATGATACAGCTGGGGGCGCGCTTGCAGGTTCTTGAGGCGGAAACCGATTTAAGCAGTGACCGTCTTTCCCGGCTGTATCATGAAATACATCATCGCTCACCCCCCAAGGGCATGTTGCCTTATTCCACTGACTGGTTCATGTCGTTTTACCAGAATATTCATGCGACCTTGTTTTACAGCATTTACCTGAATCTGGTCAGTCACACAGAGACTCAAGGGATTCAGGCTGTTATTGATGCCTATACGCTTTACCTTGAGCATGATGAGGTAAAACGTGCCTGGGACAAGCAAAGCAATGAGCCGGTGTTGAGTTTTACCCGCGCCTGGATGCTGGTTAGGTTTTTTAACAGTGATTTAATGCAGATGTCCACTTGTACACAATGCAACACTGCATTTGTAACCCATAAGCACGAGCTCGAAAATGGCTTTGTTTGTGTCATGTGCAAGCCGCCGGCCAGGATTGTTGGCATGCTTAACAAGCAAGCGACAACTTCTTATTACGGCAAATTTTAACGGTTGTCCTGGCCTGGCAGCCAATGCCCAAATGCCTTTCTGCCATATTGGTTGGTGTCGGCAAGCGTTCATGAGCTTTAGTGATTTTGTCTTGCCAGGCCTTGATTGCCTGCAATACACGGTTATTAGTCATGCAGGCAAACAAGTGGCAATCAAGTCCTATGTGCCTGCGCATCAAAGTGACATTTTCCGGTTGGATAGTGGCCGGTCTTGTGTCTAAAAAATTAAATAAATATTATTTGTTGACGTTAACAAACAGTACAGCACTGAAAATTATTAACAATTGTTGGCTGACTTAAACAGCCTGGATGGATTGCTTGAATCATGCGTAAGAATTTGCCTGTTAACGATATTGAAACATTGGTCCAGGAAGACCAGTATCTCATCTCCAAAACCGATCTCAAGGGACGTATTACTTACTGCAATCCGGCTTTTGTTGAGATAAGCGGCTTCACTCGGGAGGAGTTGATAGGCAAGCCGCATAATATTATTCGTCACCCTGATATGCCTGAACTGGCATTCCAGGATTTGTGGGAAAGCGTACAAAATAGAAAACCCTGGACGGGTCTGGTTAAAAACCGTCGCAAAGATGGCGGCTTTTACTGGGTGCTGGCCAACGTGACGCCTATCTTTCAGGGTAATGAAGTGACGGGCTATGCTTCGGTCAGGGTTAAAGCCGATTCCGATAGCATTGCCAAAGCCGAAGCCCTGTACAGGCAGGTCAACAATGGCGAGAAAATACCTTATACGATTAAACAGGGACGTAAAGTGCCGGTAGGGATTCGCCGGATGTTTGCCGGGGCAGGCCGTATTTTTCAGAAAGGATTTGCGCCTGGCCTGATGCGGGCGGCCTTGTTGTCTGTGGCGGGCATGTTGTTCCCGGCGTGGCTGGCTGCCACTCAAACCCAATTGCCCGGTGGTAACCCGACCCTCTTCGGAATCATGGTTTTGTTCATTCTTGGTATTGTGTTGCTGTCTCTGAAAATGGCCAGGGATATCAGGCAACCCATCCACGGTGCGGCTGACATTATTCGCCAGATTTCTGCGGGTAACCTGAGCAATAACGTTTATTCCATTCCTAAAAACGAGATGGGAGAGTTGTATTACTACCTGGACATGATGCGCAAGGCACTGATTGGTATTAGTGGTGAAGTCATGGTTGGTGCGGATGCGAACTCCAGGATTGTGACTGCCTTGCAGAAAAACAGCCAGACCCTGGCCATGCAAACGGACGATCAGGCGGCGTCATTGCAGGAAACAGCGGCCAGCCTTGAGGAATTGACGGTTACTGTTAAGCAGAACGCCGAGAATGCACGTTCGGCCAACTCGATTGCCCTGGAGGGATTGCGGGTGGCGGAAAATGGTAGTGACAAAGTCAACCAGGTCGTGCGTTCAATGGAAGAAATGAATGACAGCTCAAGAAAAATTGAAAGCATAGTCAAGATTATTGAGGATATTGCATTTCAGACCAATCTCTTGGCGATTAATGCCAGTGTGGAATCTGCGCGTGCCGGTGAGGCAGGACGCGGATTTGGGGTGGTGGCTGCCGAGGTGCGCAATTTATCGCAAAAAAGCTCTGATGCCGCTAAGGAAATCAAGGCGCTGGTTCATGCTTCGGTGGAAGATGTCACACAAAGTTCACGTCTGGCAGAAGAGGCGGGCAGTGTGATGAAGGAAATCATGGATTCGGTGCAAGGTATGGTCAATATCATGGCTGAAATTTCCACGGCCTCGGTTGAGCAATCCAGTGGGCTGCAGCAAATCAATCTGGCCGTCAATCAGATGGATCATGCCGTGCACCAGAATTCGGCCATGGTGCAAAACCTGTCACAGACCTCTGTTGAATTGGGTCAGCAGGCACAGGAGCTTAAGCAATCCATCGGTGTGCTCAATAATATGCAGGGTTAAGCCCTGGCTAAATGCTGAAGTAAGCCGGTTTTTGCGGGCTGTTCTATTCAATAGGCACGGCTCCTTGTCGCTACAATGATATTTTGGTCAGTTTTGGTGCCTTTGGGTGCGGGTAAGGGGCTAGCGTGTTAGTCGTCATTGGATACGGTATTGTATTGGTTTGTGTTTTTGGGGCCTATGTTGGTATGGGCGGGCACATTAGTGCCCTTTTTCAGCCCCTTGAACTGTTGCTGATTGGCGGTGCCGCATTGGGTGCCTATGTGGCGGCCAACAATATGCGTTCCATCAAACAGCTGGGTAACAGCTTGATGCGGCTTTTCAGAAAAAACAAATATGACAAGGCGCTGTATCTGGAAATTCTTTCATGCCTTTTTGTCATCACTCGAAAAGCCAAAAGCGAGGGCAAGAATGTGATTGAATCGCATATCGAAGCCCCGGAAGAAAGTGATATTTTCAGCCAGTTTCCCATGGTGCTTGAGGATAAAAGGGTACTGAATTTCATCTGTGATTATTTTCGGATGATTATTAGCAGCAACATGAGTGCTTTTGAGCTTGAGCAGCTCATGGATGAAGAAATTGACACCTGTCGCCACGAAATGAGTGTGCCGGTAAAAGGGCTCAAGGCGGTGGGCGATGGTCTTCCTGCATTTGGTATTGTGGCTGCCGTGTTGGGTGTTGTTAAGGCACTGGCAGCCATTGATCAGCCCCCCGCCATTCTGGGAGACCTGATTTCCAAGGCGATGGTGGGTACCTTCCTGGGTATCTTGATGGCGTATGGTTTTGTGTATCCGGTGAGTGATGCGATCGATCGCCGTAACAACGAAAGCGTCAAGACCCTGGAGTGCATCAAAGTCACCTTGCTGGCCTATATGCACGGCTATTTGCCGGCTGTTGCGGTCGAATTTGGTCGTAAAGTCCTGTTTTCCTCGGTTCGTCCCTCATTCGCGGAGCTAGATGAGCAGGTTCAATTGTCCAAGTCAGCCAAGTAATCGTAAAGTATGTCAGGTAATGCACCTCGTATAGTTGTCCGGAAAAAACGCGCTTCACATGATGAGGGCCATTCGGGCGGTTCATGGAAGATTGCTTATGCAGACTTCATGACTGCCATGATGGCTTTTTTTCTGGTGATGTGGATTTTGTCGCTGGTGCCAAAAAGCGAACTTAAAGATCTGGCCGATTATTTCAGACGGCCGCTTATTTCAGCCGTGACCGGCGATCCTCATACGCCAGCCACCAGAAACGTGATTCCTGGCGGGGGTACGCCATCTCCGATTCCCACCAAAAGCGCCTTGCAGGAAATTACCGCCCTGATTCCGCAGGTTAGCCGTAGCGAACAGAGTGAAGATAACGAGCGTCTGGAAAACCTGAAACGCAATGTTGATTTGCAAATTGAAAACAATCCGACCCTGAAAAACTTCAAGCCACAAATGGTCATGGATATGACGCCAGAAGGTTTGCGCATTCAGATTCTGGATAATCAGCAACAGCCCATGTTTGCCACCGGCAGTGCACGGCTTAATCCGGAAATGATTTACATCCTTAAAGAGCTGGCGCCATTGCTCAATGACATGCCTAATGGGATATCCATTAGTGGCCATACCGATGCCACCCAATATGTTACCGGTGAACATGCCTATAGCAATTGGGAGCTGTCAGCGGATCGGGCAAACTCTGCCCGGCAGGCGCTGGTGAATAATGGCCTGTCTGAAAGCAAGGTAAGAAGGATACTGGGCTTGTCTTCCACGATTAACCTGGTCAAGGATGATCCGTATTCGCCCATTAACCGGCGCATCAGCATTGTGGTGCTGAATCATAAAACAGAGCAAATGCTTGAGAAAATGAATGCGTCTCCTGGTCTGAAGCAGGAAGACCTGGATGCCAGGCTGAGACAGGAAAAAGACAAGCAGGAGGGTTCTGCCACCTCATCTTTAAGCAGCATGCAAAGTCTTTCGCCTTCGATTAATTCCGCTACCCTGGCGGCACCGCCTGAAAATACCCCTGAATTGTTTGCCCGGCAGGAGCCTGTGCGGCCACAGGGCGCGGTATCAGTGGCTCAGGATGCGATTGCCGCTCCAGTGCTTGCCGGCCAGGCAATGGCTGGTCAGGTTGCCAGTGATAAGGCGGTTCAGCTGGTTCAGGGCCTGGGTGACAGCGGTTATGATATTGAGCAGATCATGCCTTCACCTGTCAGCAGGCAGGAAAGTATCCTGTGGCAGACTGCCGATACGGTTGTAGGTTCGCTGGTGGGTACCGCCACGGCAGCCATTGCTCCCTCATTGCCGCCAGAGCAGGTTTCAACCACATCGCTGGTGTCACAAAATAAAAATCAGAATTTGCCCCGGGAAACCAAGGAAATTGAAAATCCTGCCGTTAATGTAAACAGGGCGTTTGAAAATTCGCCAGCTTCAGATAAACCAGTAGTGCCAGCGAAGAAAACAACTTCAGACAAGAACAATGCTTCCGGGAAGAAGCCTGTTTCAGCCAAGGGTAATATTTCGGAGAAGAAAGCGCCTTCAACCAAACAAGCGGCTTCAACCAGGCAAGCGGCTTCAGGGAAGAAGTCGGCCTCAACACAGAAAGCGGCCCCGGTAAAGAAAGCTGCGCCGGCAAAGAAAGCGGCCCCAGCCAAAAGCGTCAATCCGGAAGTGAAGGGCGACGCCGGGAAGAAGGGAATCATCGCAAAGCAGGGAATGCCTCTGCAAAAGGCAAACCCGGATAACAAGGTTTCGTCTGTGAGTAAAAGCGGCTCCAGGAGTACCTCCGGCCCGGCCAAGCCAGGCCCTTCGACCAGAGCGGTCGAGACGGAAATTGATCTCAGGAGTATTCTTCACAACAATTTTTATCAGTGACAGACAAGGTATATGAGCAGCCCAGATTTAAGTGAGTTTCATGATACGTTTTTTGACGAGGCCCAAGAACTTCTTCAGGGTATGGAACAGACCCTGTTGTCCCTGGATCCTGAATCGCCCGATCACGAATCACTGAATGCGATTTTTCGTTGTGCCCATTCCATCAAGGGTGGAGCGGCTGCTTTTGGGGTTTTTGATGATCTGGTCAGCACAACGCATAAACTGGAAAATATTCTTGACCTGGTTCGTAATGGGAAAATGCCCCTGACGCATGAGGCGATCAGTGTTTTTCTAAAAGCCAAAGATGTGTTGTGGGACCTTGTGCAGGCTTATCGGGAGCAAAAGGAGCCTGGCAGTGAAAGCGCACGCGAATTGCTGGCCATGTTGCAACAACTAAGCGAAGCAAAACCAGCTGAAGCAAAAACAGCTACACAAAGTGTATCAGGGCAAGCCGTCCAACCTATTGAGACCGCCGTTGCCCAGGAAGAAACGCCGCCGGAAAAACCGGCAACAACACCGGATGTAGTGATTCCCGAAGGTGAAAAACTGCTTAAGGTTACCCTGTTTGATGTGTCGGAAAAAGACCGTTTGTCTTTGCATAATGAAATGGGCATTATGGGGACCCATATCCGTCAATCAAGTTCAGGCAATGAGCATTATTACTGGCTAAGTTCTGCCTTGCCCCCCGAAGACATTATTGCCGTGTGTTGCTTTGTGATTGATGAGTCACAAATTAAAGTGGAAGAAGACAAGCCTGTCGCACAACTGCCTTCTACAGAGGTCCCGGAACAGATAGCGGTAACCCCTGAACCGGTACCAACACCAGTACCAGCGACGTTGTCGTCTTCGCCTGTCGTGGAGCCCACGCCTGGTCCGACACCTGCACCCGCTTCGGCCCCCGTCCTGACGGCAAAAACCGTTAGCGCGGCACCGGTAAAACAGGCCTTGCCCAAAACAGCGGCCGCCAGTAAAGAAAGCGGCACGATTCGTGTGCCCATCCAGAAAGTCGATCAACTGGTCAATCAGGTGGGTGAGATGGTAATTAACCAGTCCATTCTGATGCAAGCCAACCAGTCACTGGACCCGATTGCACACGCCTCGTTGATCCAGGATATTGAGCATATGGGCAGTGCCTTGCGGACCCTGCAGGAAGCGATCATGGCTTTGCGCATGATGCCCATGGATTATGCCTTCGGACGGTTCCCACGGCTGGTGCGGGAAACGGCGGGCAAACTGGGCAAGCAAATTGAACTGATTACCAAGGGCGGTGGTACCGAGCTGGACAAAGGCCTGATAGAGCGCATGATAGATCCCTTGACTCACTTGATTCGCAACAGTCTCGACCATGGCATTGAAATGCCTGAAAAGCGCATTGCGTCCGATAAGGACCCGGTGGGAAAAATCACCATCAGCGCGCAGCACCAGGGCGGTCGGATCATTATTGAGGTGATTGATGATGGCGCTGGCATGGATCGAGAAAAATTAATTAACAAAGCCATTGAAAAAGGCCTGCCCGCCTCGCACAACATGACGGATGACCAGGCATTCATGCTTATTTTTGAAGCCGGATTTTCTACTGCGGAAAAAGTGACCGATGTCTCGGGTCGTGGCGTAGGCATGGATGTTGTCAAGCGTAATATCCAGGAACTGGGTGGTTTGACGCAGATCGAATCGGAAAAGGGCAAGGGCACGACAATCCGGATTTCACTGCCGCTAACATTGGCCATTATGGATGGCATGACCGTGCAGTCGGGCAAAGAGCGGTTTGTACTTCCCTTGAGCCATATTGTTGAATGCCTGCAACCAACCAGTGATCAGATCCGTACTCTTGAGGAAAACAAGGCCTTGCTGTTATTGCGAGGCGAGCACTTGCCCATCATTAATTTGTGGGAGATTTTTTCTATCCCCAATACCGAGCGTGATCTGGAAAAGTCTATTATTGCCGTTTTACAGGTTGGCAAAAGCCGGTATGCCCTGGCGGTTGACCAACTGTTGGGACAGCATCAAATCGTGGTCAAAAACCTTGAAACACATTTCAAGCGGGTGCCAGGTGTTTCCGGGGCCACCATTTTGGGTGATGGCAGTGTTGCCCTGATTCTGGACGCGGCGGCCATTCTTGAGCAAAACAAGCTCGGATTGGTGCCTTATGGTTTGGGATTCAATAGCCCTGTATTACAACAAGAGAGAGTTTAAGCATGAGTCAGGAAAAAAAAGATGAGCTGAATTATCACTGTCTGGTGTTTTGTGTCGATGGGCAGGAATTTGCCATTGATATCCTGAAAGTCCAGGAAATCAGGGAATATCAGCCGGTAAACGTGACGCGCGTGGCACATATGCCTTCGTATATACAGGGCTTGATTAACCTGCGTGGACAAATTATTCCCATTATCGATCTTCGCATCAAACTGAAAGTGAGTGAAGTGGAGTACACCCCGCAAACCGTGGTGATTATTCTGGGTTTGTCAGACCGTATTGTGGGCATTGTGGTGGATAGCGTGTCAAATGTAGAGTTAATAGCCAAAAATACCATTGAACCGCCTCCCAATGTGAATAATCCCGCACCGTATTTAATTGGACTGACCACTTATAAAGACGAATTATTGCAAATAGTAGATGTTGAAAAACTGATTGATCACGAGCACTGGACGTTAAGTGACATCAACCAGGAGGCGTGATGGATGCCTTGACAAGATCGGCATGGACGGATGCCAGCTATAAGCATGCCCTGAAAATGCTCCACGACAGAAGCGGTATCATCGTGGGCGAGCATAAAATGAAATCCAGTGAGAGATTGCTTGAAGGCTTGCGTAAAGAGTTTGGTTTTGTAACCATTGACGATTTTCTGATGGCGCTGGATAAAGACAGGGACCATGCCGGGTGGCCGGCATTTATCAACTGTTTTACCATTAACCATACCGCGTTTTTCAGGGAGCCGCATCACTTTGAAATTCTGGCGCAGCATATAGAAAAGCTCCGGACCAATTGTGCCATATGGTGTGCTTCCTGTTCTACCGGGGAAGAACCCTATTCGATTGCGATGGTGCTGAATGAAATCGTGGGTGAACAGGCGGCTTGCCCCAGGATTGTGGCCACAGACATAGACAGCCAGGCGCTTAAAAGAGCCAAGGCGGGTGTTTACAGTCTTGACAGATTGACGGGTATTTCCGAAGAGCGCCTGCGCAGGCATTTTCTGAAAGGCAATAATCAATTTGATGGCAAGGCCAAAGTCAAACCGGCCTTAAGCGCCAGGGTAGAATTTTCCGAATTGAACCTGATGTCGTTTTCATGGCCAAAGCCCGCCATGTTTGACGTGATTTTCTGTCGCAATACCATGATTTATTTTGACCACGATACGCAGGTGCGTCTGGTGGCAAACTTTGCGCGTTCGATGAAGCCGGGTGGCTTATTGTTTATTGGCCACTCTGAAACCCTGGCATCTACTACAGACCAGTTTACCCTGTTGGGACAAACTGTATACAAGCGCAATAATCGTTAGTTTTAAAGCAAGAAGAAATATGACTGAGTTGAAAAAGGGATTGATCCGGGTGTTATGTGTTGATGATTCGGCACTGATGCGGAGGATTATGACTGAAGTGATTAATGCCGAGCCGGATATGGAAGTGGTGGGAACCGCCCCTGATCCGCTGGTGGCACGGGACATGATCAAGCAGCTGAATCCCGATGTGATTACGCTGGACGTGGAAATGCCCAAAATGGACGGACTGGATTTTCTTGAGCGCCTGATGCGTTTGCGTCCGATGCCGGTGGTCATGGTTTCTTCCTTAACCCAAAAACATTCAGCCATTTCCTTGCGGGCGCTTGAATTGGGTGCAGTTGAAATCGTTTCCAAACCGAATGCGCAGTCTAGCCAGTCACTTGAGGCCTATCAGCAAGAAGTGGCCGAGAAAATCCGTGCAGCCAGCCGAGCCCGTTTGAAGAAGTATATGGCGCCCGGCCAGGAGGTGCCCGTTATAAAAACACCGGGAACGGCAAGCAGTACCAGGAATGACTGGGTAGTGGCGATTGGTTCTTCTACCGGTGGTACCGAGGCCTTGTCCCGGGTGTTAACCGGTTTGCCACGAGAGTGTCCACCCATTGTGATTACCCAACATATGCCGGCCGGATTTACCGCTTCATTTGTGCAAAGGCTTGATCGCACGTGCGCGCTGACCGTTCATGAGGCAAAAGGCGATGAGGTGCTGGAAAGTGGCCATGTCTACCTGGCACCCGGCAGTGTGGCACACCTGGCCATTCGCAAGTCGGGTGGTGTTTACCGGACAGTATTAATAGAGTCTGAGCCCGTGAACCGTCACCGGCCATCGGTAGATGTCCTGTTTTCCAGTGTGGCTAAAGAGGCCGGAAAAAAAGCCACTGGTATCATATTGACCGGCATGGGTAAAGATGGTGCCCAAGGTTTGCTGGAAATGCGCCAGGCCGGTGCCGATACCTTTGTGCAAAATGAAGCTACCTGCGTGGTTTATGGCATGCCCGGAGAAGCCATGCATATTGGCGCTACCGATGAAGCGGTGGCACTTGACCAGATTGGTGAGCGCCTTTTCAAGGGGCTTGCCAAAGCGCAGTCACCGCTTAAGCGATAATAATCAATGTTGAATACTTAAAATTAGGATAAATACTGTATGAATAAAGATATCAGGATTCTGATTGTTGATGATTTTCCGACAATGCGCCGTATTGTTAAAAACCTCTTGAAAGACCTGGGGTTTGAAAGTGTGGATGAGGCTGAAGACGGTGCCCAGGCGCTGGGTAAATTGCGCAATGGGGTATCTGGTTACGATCTGGTGGTTTCCGACTGGAATATGCCTGTCATGGACGGGTTGACCATGCTTCAGGAAATCCGGGCCGATGAAAAACTCAAACAGATTGCCGTCCTGATGGTGACCGCTGAAGCTAAAAGTGAAAACATCGTGAGCGCCGCCAAGGCGGGTGCCGACGGTTATGTGGTTAAACCTTTTACCGCGGCAACACTGGAAGAAAACCTGAATAAGGTGTTTGAAAAGGCCAAGCGCCGCATGGGTGCTTAAGAATGCCAAACACCGGATGGACCGCAATGCATCCTGAAAAGGACTAAAACAATGACAGATTCAACACAACCTTTACCGGAAAACGGAAGCACCATGGGTGAAGCACCGGTGTATGACCGGATTGCCCATGTGACCCGTTTGTTGCGAGACAGCTTGCGTGAACTGGGTCTTGAGCCCAGCGTTCAGGCTGCCGCCAAGGCCATGCCAGATGCCCAGTCCCGTCTTCGTTATATTACGTCCCTGACTGAAAAAGCTGCCAATGACGTGTTAAACAGCGCGGAACTGGCCCAATCGGAGCTTGGTCACATCAAAGCGAATGCAGCCAGTCTGTCTGAAGAACTGGAGCAGGCCATGCAGCCGGTTACCCATGCGCAGGTGCAGCTGCCTGTGGAGCTGGCCAAAAATGTCCAGGCTTTCCTGGCGGGTGTGAAAGAGGAAATCCGGCCGGTTGATACCGCCTTGATCGACATTATTACGGCCCAGGCTTTTCAGGATTTGACCGGCCAGGTGGCCGGCAAGCTGACGGTGCTGCTGGATCGCATCGAGCAGGAACTGGTTCAGGTGCTTATTGAATACATGCCCGAAAAATACAGTCAGGAAATGGACAAAGAAGCCCGGGAGGAAAATGCCCTGCTCAATGGCCCCGTTGTAGAGCATAAAGAAAATGGCGGAACCGTGCAAAACCAGCAGCAGGTGGACGATTTGCTGGCCCAGCTGGGTTTTTAATCGCAATATTGCTTTTTTTTAATCGCAATATTACTTTTTTACCTGCCTTATCAGGCCATAACAGGCGTTAAGGCGGGTTTTTCATCCCTTACTCCCCCAATTGCCTTGCTGGCAAACCCGCTACACTGGTGACTGTTTAGAATGCGCTCATTCCGGATAGCGCCATTTAACCGTACCTCCCAGCATGGCAGAAGATAGCGACCTTGAAAAAACCGAAGCCGCTTCCCCGCAACGATTAACCAAAGCGCGGGAAGAGGGGCAGGTTGCGCGCTCACGAGAGCTGAATACCTGTCTTATTTTGCTGGCCGGAGCGATGACGCTTTGGATCAGTGGCGGTTTTTTGTATGACCGGCTGGTTTATGTCATGCGCACCACCATGCACTTTGACTGGACGCCTAAAAGTGCGGTAGAAAGTCTGGCGCCTGGCATGCTGGACAATTTTCTGCATGTCCTGACCGGTTTGTTTCCGCTGTTTGTGGTGTTGGTGGTGATCGCGATTGGTTCATCGGTTGCGCTGGGTGGCCTGGTTTTTTCAGGCAAGGCCCTTAACCCCAACTTTGGGCGCCTGAATCTGTTCAAGGGGCTGGGACGCATGGTTAGCGCGTCAACCTGGGTTGAACTGTTAAAAACCCTGCTGAAGGCTGCCGTGATTGGTGGCGTTGGGGTCATGGTTATCAAATCTTATTTGCCGCAAATGCTGGCCTTGTCACACTTGTCTTTGCCAAGGGCATTGGCCCAAGGGATGGAAATGGTCATGTTTTGCTGTGCAACCATTATTGCCTCCCTGCTGCTGATTGCGCTTATAGACGTGCCCTGGCAAATGTTTTCACATGCCAAAAAGCTGCGAATGAGCAAAGAAGAAGTGAAACGTGAACATAAGGAAAACGAGGGTGATCCGCATATCAAGGGTCGAATTCGCCAGCAGCAGCGTGAAATGGCGCGTCATCGTATGATGAGCAGTATTCCGGAAGCGGATGTGGTGGTTACCAACCCAACCCATTATGCCGTGGCGCTTAAGTATGAACAGGACGGAGACCGTGCGCCACTGGTGATTGCCAAGGGGACCGGAGAAATTGCCCGTAAAATCCGTGAAATTGCCGCAGAAAACAAAGTGGTACAACTGGAGGCACCGGCATTGGCCCGTGCCCTGTATGCCAATGTTGAACTGGATCAGCCCATTCCGGAAGCGCTGTTTACCGCTGTTGCCCAAGTGCTCGCCTGGGTTTATCAATTGCAGCAGTATCGGCAGGGAATGGCTGAAGAACCGGATCGGCCCGTGAATTTACCGGTGCCGCCCGAGCTTGATCCGCAGTCCGGGCAAGCGCAGGCACCTGCGCCTTAACATACCCCTGATTCTGCAATACCCTGAATGACCTAAATTATCAAGTATATGAACCGTTTTTTTTCCTCACTGAAATTGCAGGCGGCAGACTCCAGAATGCTGGCTGGTCCGGTGCTGATTGTCATGGTGCTTGCCATGATGGTCTTGCCGTTGCCGCCGTTTTTGCTGGATTTGTTTTTTACTTTTAACATTGCCTTG
>WARP01000386.1_pt1 | contig 79300 bp, 70 predicted proteins | sample 4769151 | NCBI WGS metagenome assembly WARP01 (sample SAMN08893023, study PRJNA449175) | gut metagenome | isolation source: rumen sample fed with dry roughage | host: cow | place: India: Nagpur | collected 2016
TCCTTTGCAATAAATTATTAAGTAGAATTTTTCCTGGTGAAATCAATTTTAAAATAGCTATAAAATGAAGTATGTTATTATCGGTGGCGTTGCAGGCGGAGCATCAGTTGCCGCAAGACTCCGCAGAAACGACGAAAATGCAGAGATCGTACTACTGGAAAGGGGCGAATATGTCTCTTATGCAAATTGTGGATTACCCTATTATATTGGGGGGACCATCAATAACCGCGAAAACCTTTTTGTACAGACAGCCGAAGGATTCAGAAGCCGCTTCAACATTGACATTCGTACCAGAAGTGAGGCCGAGAAGATTGACCCTGTCGCAAAAACTGTACAAATCTACAACATGGAAAAGGGAAGCCGTTATTCCGAGCCCTATGACAAGCTTATTCTTTCCCCTGGAGCCGAACCTCTAAAACCTAAAATAGAAGGCATTGACCATCCTAATGTGTTTACATTGCGCAATGTTCCGGATACCGACAAAATAAAAAGGTTCGTAAATGTAAAGAAGGTAGAAAAAGCTATTGTTGTAGGGGGAGGGTTCATTGGACTGGAAATGGCCGAAAACCTCCACGACCTTGGAATAAAGGTAGAGCTTGTAGAGATGGCCGACCAGGTGATGGCCCACCTCGATTACTCAATGGCAACCATAATTCACTCGGAGTTGCGCACCAAAGGGGTCACACTGCATCTTAGTGACGCAGTAGAGAAGTTCGGAGATGCCCCAAACGGAGTATCCGTACATCTCAAAAGCGGCAGCACAATCACCGCAGAGATGGTTGTATTCAGCATCGGGGTACGTCCCGAAACCAAGCTGGCAAGGGAGTCGGGGCTCGAACTGGGCAAGAGTGGAGGAATCAAGACAAATGAATACATGCAAACCTCCAATCCCGATATCTACGCATTAGGGGATGCAGCAGAGGTTACCCATTCAGTGCTGGGAACACCGGCCCTTATTCCTTTGGCCGGACCTGCAAACAAACAGGGACGAATTGTTGCCGATAACATCGTTTTTGGGAATAAATCCAAATACAACGGTAGTATCGGCACTGGTATTGCAAAAGTTTTTGACCTTACTGTTGCATCGACAGGTGCCAGCGGCAAATGGCTCAAAAGAGAAGGTGTGGAATACATTGCCTCATTCACCCACTCTTCTTCCCACGCTGGTTATTATCCAAATGCTTTGCCCCTATCCATAAAAATAGTCTTTTCGCCCAAAGATGGCAGGTTGTTCGGAGCCCAGGTGGTTGGTTTTGACGGAGTGGACAAACGTATTGAAATGTTGGCACAGATTGTAAAAGCCAAGGGAACCATTTATGATCTGATGGAGCTTGAACACGCATATGCCCCACCTTTCTCTTCGGCAAAAGATCCTGTGAACATGGCCGGATTTGTAGCCGATAATATTCTCAAAGAGAGGGTTAAAATTGCACACTGGAGGGAGATTGCCAAACTTGATCCTAACAAGGATTTCCTGTTGGATGTCCGTACCGAAGACGAACACAAACTGGGTTCGATAGAGGGATCTACAAACATTCCCGTGGATTCCCTGCGAAGCAGGCTTGCAGAGATACCCTCTGACAAAAGGATTATAATCTATTGTGCCGTAGGTTTGAGAGGATACATTGCCTACCGTATCCTTACACAAAACGGGTTCTCCAATGTTTACAACTTGTCCGGCGGCTACAAGACTTATTCCATTGCAACCGAAAAGGGCACTGTCGGAGAATTTTTTGCAGGGCAGATCGGTTCGGATGACACACTGGTCGATGTAGATAAAGAGACAGTGCTTTCGGTCGATGCCACAGGACTGCAGTGTCCCGGGCCAATCATGCAACTCAAGAGCAGCTACGATAAGATATCCATAGGAGAAAGAATGGAGATCAGGGCTACCGACCAGGCATTCGGCAAGGATGTGGCTTCTTGGTGCAATATCACAGGTGCCAAGTTGTTGTCAGTAGAAAACCGTCAAGGTATCATAACAGCAAAGATAGAGAAGGGAGAACCATCCTCATCGTGCAAATTCAACGGCACGGGAGGAGTAAAAGGAGACAACAAGACAATAGTTGTCTTTAGCGACGACATGGACAAAGCCCTTGCCTCCTTTGTGATTGCCAACGGAGCTGCCTCAATGGGTAAAAAAGTAACCATGTTCTTCACTTTCTGGGGGCTTAACGTTATCAAAAAACGCCAACCTGTCAAGGTTCAGAAGGATTTGATGGGCAAGATGTTTGGTCTGATGCTTCCTAAAGGTGCTTCGGCCCTTAAATTATCCAAAATGAACATGATGGGAATGGGTTCTGCCATGATGAAAGGAATCATGAAGAGGAAAAACATAGATTCGCTGGAATCCCTGATTGCACAGGCACAAGCCAACGGGGTTGAGTTCATTGCATGTACCATGAGCATGGATGTGATGGGAGTTAAGGAAGAGGAACTTATGGACGGAGTAAACTTCGCCGGAGTGGCAACCTATCTGGAAAGAAGCGAAGAGGCGAACATGTCGCTTTTCATTTAGTCCGTAACAATACATCTAAAAACTCCGGAGTTAACTATCTGCCGGAGTTTTTTGGTATATTTGCCATACAAAAAAAGACCATGAAACACATAGCAAAATTCTTATTGTGGATATTTGGGTGGAAGGCTGTCGAACCGCCTGCACCGGAACCCAAATGTATCATACTTGGTGTCCCTCACACCTCCTCTTGGGATTTCATTATTTCATTCCTATACTACAAATCGGTTGGAGGAAAAGCCAGCGTTATGATAAAAAAGAGCTTTTTTGTGTGGCCTCTCAGCCCAATAGTGAAGGCAATGGGAGGAGTACCGGTGGACAGGGAAAGGGGAGCGACCCTAACCTTGCAAATCATCGATGAATTCAAAAAAAGGGATTACTTCCATTTGGCAATTGCACCCGAGGGTACCCGCAAGCCCACAGAAAGGTGGAAAGCCGGGTTTCATACAATAGCCCGGGCAGCAGATGTACCGGTTTACCTGGGATATTTTGACTGGAAGAAAAAAGAGGTAGGAAGGGGAGAAAAATTCGAGCTGACCGACAACCAGCAGGAGGATCTTAAACGAATAAGGTTATGGTACAAAACCAAAGGGGTCCAAGGCAAGCACCCTCATATGTTCACAACCGGAAAAGACCTGGAATGATTAAAAAACCATTTGGAACGATTCTTGCTGTACATTTACACCACAGTAATTTCTTAACATCAGATGAACATACCCGTTTTTAGCACCTTAAAAGACTTATTTGACTATAGTACAAGCACTTATAAGAATAATAAAGCTTTCTCATACATCTCCGGAAATTCTTACACTTATGGAGAATTTGGAGACCAGACAAACAAACTCACACAAATCTTCTTACAGCATGGTGTCTCTCCTGGCGACAAGATTGCAATTTTAAGCCAAAACATGCCCAACTGGCCGGTAGCCTATTTTGCAACCACAACTAATGGGTTGGTGTTGGTACCGATGTTGCCCGATTTTTCGGAATTTGAAATCAAGAACATCCTCAAACATTCTGGCTCACGGATACTTCTTGTTTCAAAGAGATTACTCCATAAAGTTCCACAAGAGATAATCTCCGGTCTGGACCTGGTAGTAGAGACCGACACATTTGAGATTCTCCATGCCCTCGAGGGGCTACCCCAGGGTAACATCACATCTCCCAAAGAAGAGGACCTGGCAACCATAATCTACACTTCGGGGACAACAGGAAACTCAAAAGGGGTAATGCTTACACACAGGAACTTATGCACCCACCTTTATGCTGCTTTCAAACTGCGTCCGGGTTATGATTGGGATATTTGGCTCTCCCTTTTGCCGCTTTCCCACACACTGGAGAGCAGCTTAAGCATGTTGCTTCCCATGGTGAGCGGAGCATCGGTATATTACATCGAAAAGGCTCCTACCCCAACCATCCTCATAAAGGCACTGAAAGAGGTTAGGCCTACCACTATCCTGAGCGTACCGATGATAATTGAAAAAATCTACCGTAACACGGTTCTTCCCAAATTCAATTCCGGAAAGCTTGTAAAAGCAATATACTCCACCACTCCTGGCCGCAAATTGCTACATCGGATTGCCGGCAAAAAGCTAATGGAAACCTTTGGTGGCAGGATCCGCTTCTTTGGAATCGGAGGGGCAAGACTAGACGGAACTGTTGAGAGGTTCCTTTACGAAGCAAAATTTCCTTATGCCATCGGGTATGGTCTTACAGAAACGGCACCCCTGCTTGCAGGAGCAATTCCCGACAATGTGAAGTGGCAGAGTACGGGCCCTGCAGTTCACGGAGTAGAGCTGAGAATTGACAACCCTAACCCCGAAACCGGAGAGGGAGAAATTGTTGCCAGAGGACCAAATGTGATGGTGGGATACTACAAAAACCCCGAAGCTACCGAACAAGCTTTTACAAAAGACGGGTGGTTCCGGACTAAAGACCTTGGAATCATTGATAAGGAGGGTAGGTTGTACATCAAAGGGCGTCTGAACAACATGATCCTAGGCCCCAGTGGCGAAAACATCTATCCGGAGGAAATCGAGAGTGTTATAAATGGCCATGATATGGTTTCCGAGTCTATTGTTACCCAAAGCAAAGGGAAGCTGATTGCCAAAGTCCATTTCAATCCCGACAAACTCAAGGCTTTGAAAGAGGCCAAGGAAGAAGCACTAAATGCATACTACCAAAAGCGTGACCAGCTTGTAAAAAGCTACGAGGAGAAGAAAGAGGAGCTGATGCACACCTACGAAGAGAAGAAAGAAGAGTTGATGAACACATACGACGAAAAACGCGAAGAGCTGGATGAAATAATCGACACCTTCAACAAGAAGATAGAGCAACTCAAGAAAGATGTATCGGAATACGTAAATGCAAGGGTCAACAAATTCTCAAAAATCAACATCGTGGAAGATCATCCCGAGCAATTCGAAAAAACCGCCACCCAAAAGATCAAACGTTACAAATACACCGAGAAGGAATAACCCTCAAGGTTAGACAGTTTTTTTTTAAAAATTGATATCTATCCTTCCGACATATACCCCATGAGCGCCGGTCTGGTTTACAATAACACCATTACCGGCGCTGTTTTTTACAATGGCGGGCTCTTCCAGGAATGTATGTGAGTGCCCGCCAATTATAATGTCTACATTCTTTGTCAGGGAAGCCAACTCCAGGTCTCCAGGTCTCTTTTTACCACTTCCCTGGTAGCCAAGATGGCTCAATACGATTACAAGGTCACAATTTTCCTTTGATTTGAGCCTCTTTGCCAACCTGTTCACAATAGGCACCGGATTTTTGTAGGCCAACCCTTCTATTGCACTTTTGGAAACATAACCGTTAAGATCCAGCAAAACCCCGATAATACCTATTTTCTTGCCTCCTTTGTAAATTATGGTGTAGGGTTTCACAACACCTTCCAGCGGAGTCCCTTTGAAGTCATAATTTGCACACAGAGTTTCGTAGTCGGCCTTCTCCAGCCTTTTTGCCAACAACTCTTGCCCGTCGTCAAATTCATGATTTCCCAGACAAACGGCATCGTAGCCCATTGTATTGTACAGCATCACCTCCATCTCTCCTTTGAAGAGTGTATAGTAGGGCGTACCCTGGTTGTAGTCACCTGCATCCAGCAAAAGAATATTAGGGTGGGAATCCCTCATCTCCTTTATGTAGTTTGCCCTTCTCTGGAAACCGCCAAGACCTGCATTACGCCCGCTCGAAAGTGGTTCAATATTGCTGTGGACATCGTTGGTGTGCAAAATTACCAAATCCTGGGAAAACGCAAACTGCGCAATAAGAATCAGCAAACCAGCAATCAAGTATCTCATTTTCCTTTCCATGTTTTACCTTTTTAATCTTCTGTTACAACGCGGTTTGTTATTGAGGAGGTTATCATTTGGCCTTTCGAACTCCTCGACTCTATCACTTCAAGAATTGCATCCCTGAGCAGCACACCGGTGTACTCCACATCGACTGAAGATTTCAAAGCGCTCAGGTTGTCTCCTCCCCCCATAAGGAAATCTATGGTTACTATACGGTATGTGCGGTATGGATCAATCTGTTCTCCCTCCAGCAGCACATCCTTGAGCTGGTTGTTACGGATCTCCAGCTTTAAGTTATGCGAAAAGGCCTCAACCCTGTTCCGGGCAAAAGATTCGAACAGTTCCCTCACGGCAGTACCCGGCAGGTCCAGTATAACAATATAATTTTCGAAAGGGAAAATAGAAAAAACATCATACCGACGGACATCTCCTTTTGGTAAAGATGCCCTGAGGCCTCCAAAATTGGTGAGGGAAAAATCAACATCCCTTTTGCTGATTTTCCTGCCATATTCCAGCATGGCATCGGCAGCAAAGTTAGACAAAAGGGATTCGGGCCTGCCCGACCTCATCTCCTGTTGAGACACCCCGATCACCTCCTGCATCAACCGGTCCATCTCAGGTTTGAAAAACCCAATTATCCCCTCGGTAACAGGCTCGTTGTTCCTGTCCCAGGTAGAATCCATCAATACTCTGGAAGCCTTGAAGGTAAAATCAAATTTTTGGGCCACGACAACCGAGGGCAAAAGCACAAGGGTGGCCAGTATGGTCATAAGCAGTCTGGATTTCATAATAAAGGTCTCTTTACAAAAATAGTTCGTTAGTACTTGAGCCATTTGTACAAGTCCTTAAAGTTAGGTTTTTTCCCGTACATCAGGATACCCACCCTGTAAATCTTTGCCGAAACATAGGTCATAAATAAGAAAGTTACGGCCAGCAGGCCGACCGACAAAGCCAGTTCCCAAAATGGCACACCAAAAGGAACCCTGGCCATCATTACCATAGGAGATGTAAAAGGAATCATAGACCCCCAAAATGAGAGGGCACTGTCGGGGTGCTGGAAGGTGTGTATCATTATAAAAAGGCCTAAGATCAGTGGCAAAGTGACGGGGAAGATCAACTGCTGAGTGTCGGCTTCGTTGTCAACTGCGCTGCCAACTGCGGCAAACATTGCTGCGTAGAGCAGGTATCCCAGAAGGAAGTAAAGTATGAACGAAACCACTATTCCGGTTACAGGTACTGACGAAAGTGCGCTGAATATTTCGCCGGCCACACCCGAATCGGTTTGTGCGGCATTGACCACACCAGCCAGCTCTGTGCCTTGTGCACCTGCAACATTGGCAATCTCCGGAGTTGTCCCGGCAATTTTGTCAAAACCGATGATGGCCTGCACACCTGCGGTGATAGCTACAGTCAGCAAAATCCATATCAGGAACTGTAACATGGCAACCGAACCTACACCAAGGATTTTACCCAGCATCAACTGGAATGGCCTCACCGAAGAGACAATAACTTCCACAATACGGGTAGTTTTCTCTTCTATCACACCCCTCATAACCATAGAGCCAAACATGAAAATGAACATGTAAATCATAAAGCTGGCTATATAGGCAATGCCCATGTAAATCTCAACCATTGCCACCTTCTCGTCCCCGCTTTCGGTTACTGTGAATGTTTTGACACTTACCTTGGTATTTATCTCCTTGATAATCTGCTCCAGGTTCTCTATATTGTACCTTTCCAGCTTGTGCTTTTCCAAAGCATTTTTCACATTCCTCTCGATCTCCGTCTTGGCGTCCAGGTTGAGCTGCTTAGAGGAAAGGGCAGAGACTGCGACATTCAGGGAAGAGTCGGGTTCGGAAATCTCTACCAACGCATAAAGGTTATCCGGGAAACTTTTTTTAATTCCTGCAACATCAGCTTGCTGGTCAAATGTATAGACAAATTCCTCAGTATCATTGAAAAACGGCTCACACAAACCGGAGTGGTCCACAACCAGTATCTGTTGGCCGGTTTTACCCGAAGAGAGGGTCATGATCAAAGATGGAAGTATTATCAATGCCGCAAACAGAATTGGTGTAAGGATGGTCATTATTATGAATGACTTTTTTCTGACCCGGATCAAAAATTCTCGGGAAATAATCAAAAATAGTTTGTTGTTTTTCATAACTCCTCCTTAACTAACCAGTTTAATAAATATATCGTTCATTCTGGGAACCAGCTCCCTGTAGGAGACTATATCGGTTAACGGTGCCAGGTCCCTGAGTACTTGTGATGATGATTTGCCGCTCTGTAGCTCCAGGACAGCCCTGTAGCCCCCCTTCGCATCATCCTGTACTGCCGAGACAAAACTTCCTGTACTCATGAAATCAAATTTTCCCCCGGCCCTGTAGATAACCTCCACCTCGTTTTTCCCGTGGTTGCGGCGGATATCGTCCAACCCTCCGGAAATTATCAGTTTTGATTTGTTTATCAGGGCTATGTTGTCACACAACTCCTCCACTGATTCCATATTGTGGGTCGAAAGGATGATTGATGCGCCGGCTGCCTTCATCTCCAGTATCTCATTCCTTACAATCTGCACGTTCACTGGATCAAACCCGCTGAAGGGTTCGTCCAGGATGAGCAGTGAGGGTTTGTGCAGCACAGTAGTTATGAACTGTACTTTTTGGGCCATCCCTTTGGAAAGCTCTTCGATCTTTTTGTCCCACCACGCTTGTATTCCAAATTTGACAAACCAGTGCTTAAGCTCCTTTTTGGCATCTGCCTGGCTGAGTCCTTTGAGCCTGGCCAGATACATCGCCTGGTCACCTACCTTCATTTTCTTGTACAGCCCCCTCTCCTCGGGAAGATAGCCAATATAGGCTATATCTTCCTGTTTGATAGGAGCACCATTGAAAAACACCTCACCCGAATCGGGCATGGTTATCTGGTTCATGATCCTGATAAGGGTCGTTTTTCCTGCACCATTGGGGCCAAGCAAACCAAAGACCGACCCCCGGGGTACCGAGATTGATACATTGTCGAGGGCAGTAAAATCGTTGAATTTCTTTACTACACTCTTACAGGTGATAACATCCATAATAGTTGTGATTTTTTAAGCAATCACAAATATACAACTATTCAAACATCTAGTAGAAATAATAACGTAAAATTTTCATTGCCTCTGAGTTGATAACCTGGTTCATCAAAAGCACCGAAAGGGACAATCCTTTGCCTCCGGCCCCATCCCTCAGCCTGAGAATACTCCTTGCCAAATAAGAACCTATGTAAGGATTGCTGCTCATCTCCTCGTAAGTAAGATTGTCCAGGTCCCTCTTTTTAACCAATGTTGTATCAATTAAAACATACGGTATAATGGCACTTAACCTGGATGAATCCATTCCCTTGATCTCCAAAAGCTGGGATATCATCACAATACCACCCCTTTTTTCCCGTAACCTCACGATAGCCGAGGCAAAATAGGGGCCGATACCGGGAACAGCCGTGAGAGATGCAGAGTCTGCGCTGTTTAACTCAGCTATTACGCTTTTGTTGAGATCTCTCCTCTTTTCAAAGAGAATAGAGTCCTGCACCTTTTCGTAGAAACCGGCAGGTAAAGAGTAGATTTTTTTAAAATCCTCCCTTTTGAAGAACCTGCCACCTTTTGTCCTGTAGTTTATCACGACCATGGCCTGGCGGGTAGTAAGCCCCATCAGCTGTAGTTGTTCCAGTGTAACCGTATTGGGATCAAAAGCAAACAGCATGGCTTCCTTCACCACAGGCTCCGGATCAAAAACCTCCTTTTCTGTAATTGATTTTATTGTAGGGGGCGGACCACCTCCGTACCCGTTAGTTACAGGTTCCGAAACCCCTCTGCCGTTTGAATCTCTGACACTAACCTGTTGCAGCTCTTTTGCTCCTCCATCATATGTTATCGTACTCTTTCCCATTTGGGAAGAGGTCAAGAAAACTACAATCTGGATAGATATCACAGCAAATAACAATGTCAACGCGGCCAAGGATTCCCTGACCGAAATTTTCCCATCCCTTCTCATCTCTCTCCTCCATTTAGTATTTATTTATCAAGTTTTTCCGGCTTTAACCGGGAAGCTCCCTTGACCACCAGCACTATCTCACCTTTTGGTTCGTGCTTTTCGTAATGGATGGCCAGGCTGGCAAGAGTTCCCCTGTTGTTCTCCTCGTGCAGTTTGGTAATCTCCCTGGAAACCGATGCCTCTCTCTCTTCTCCAAACAGGAGTGCCATTTGCTTCAATGTTTTCACGAGCCTGTAAGGTGATTCGTAAAAGATGATTGTCCTCTCCTCTGTACTAAGTTCTGTAAGCCTTTTTTGCCTGCCCTTTTTGATTGGCAGGAATCCTTCAAAACAGAACCGGTCCATCGGAAATCCCGAATTAACAAGGGCAGGGACAAATGCAGTTGCTCCCGGCAGGGTTTCTACCTCAATGCCCTTTTCCAGACACTCCCTTACAAGCAAGAAACCCGGGTCTGAAATCCCTGGAGTACCGGCATCGCTGATCAGTGCGATATCCATTCCCATGAGAATCTTCTCTGTAATCCTTTCTACAGCCCTGTGCTCATTGTATTTGTGATGGGACTCCATATGGACTCCAATATTATAGTGCTTCAATAAAAAAGCACTGGTCCTGGTGTCTTCGGCCAAAATCAGCCGGACTTCGTTCAAAATCCGGATTCCCCTAACCGTCATATCTTCCAGATTACCGATAGGTGTTGGTACTATATAAAGCTTACCCATCGGCATACCTCCTCCTCACCGCCATATAGAAACGGTATACGGCATTTGAGTCCTCGTCCCAATGCGGGAATGCATTGCGGGTATAGTCCAGCACCTCGGCAAAAGTTCCCATTTCGTTTACCCTCTGGATACTGAGACGGTACTGGTCTTGGTCCCCGTTGAACAACTCGCGGATAAAGCAAAGCTTATCATTTAGGGTTATAGCCATATGGATATCCTCGACAGCGGAGCCGGGAATATCGGAAAGCCATTCAGGCTCTCCTGATTTAGATACTTTTATATCCATAAGCGACCGCTTATCCAAAAGGAAATCAAGTTCTGCCTCATCCTGGGTGGTTTGTAAACCCTCTGTTGAAGAGTCAGAAAAAGGTATTTCCAAAGAGGTCGGGGCTGCTTCCTTTGTAAAGTTTGGCTGTTGTTGCTCTTTGTATTCCGGGGATGATTGCACTTCGCTTTCCTGTGTAACAGTTCCTACAGGCTGGTCAAAGGGTGAATCGGGCGGTTGGACCTCATAGTACGGATCCTCTGCAGACAATACCGGTTTGACAGCAGATGTGAATGCTTCGGGCAAGGTCGACCTGGAGATATTTAGCCTTAAATCGGCGATTTCACGCTTCAGTTGTGTGATGGTGTAGCCCAATCTCTTCACTTCATTACCGGAAGATTCAAAATTTGAGTCAGCCTCCTCCCTTGGGAGGTACTGCTTCATGTGGTTTCTCTCTTGTTCAATCCTCAATGTGTTCAGTTTGATGGAAAGCAGTGAGGCACTTGTAAGGATCTCCTCCCATTTAATATGCGAAACCATCTCATTTTCTGACAAATCCCCCAAATCCTTTAAAAGAGTTTCCAGAATAATTTTAATTTCCGAAATTTTATTGTCGTTTAGCATTGCTTCTTTTTATCTTTGCATACCACACAAAAGTAATCAAAATGTTTCTTGAAAGTGCAAAAAAAGCGGGCTGGATTGAGGTCATATGTGGCTCCATGTTTTCGGGAAAAACCGAGGAGTTGATACGTCGGCTAAAAAGGGCCAAGTTCGCAAACCAAAGGGTAGAGATATTCAAACCAATGATGGATGTGAGATACTCGCAACAAGAGGTAGTCTCCCATGACTCCAATGCAATACGCTCAACCCCTGTGGAATCCTCTTCGGGAATACTACTGTATGCTACCGATACCGAGGTGGTTGGCATTGACGAAGCCCAGTTTTTTGACAGGGGCATTGTGGATGTTTGCCAAATGTTGGCCTCATCGGGTGTGAGGGTTATTGTTGCCGGGCTGGACATGGATTACCTTGGCAAACCATTCGGGCCAATGCCCGACCTTATGGCGGTGGCAGAGTACGTAACCAAAGTGCACGCCATTTGTGTCAGGTGCGGCAACCTCGCACACCACTCACACAGATTGACAAAAAGCGACAAACTGGTTGTGCTCGGAGAAAAAGAGAGCTACGAACCAATTTGCCGCCATTGCTTCAATGCACTAAGGCAGGATAACGAGACTACTTTTGCTCCTTAACCTCTTCTTTGCGTGTGAGTACTGCTTTTCCCTTGTGCCTGGTAAGAGCATCAGCGTTTTGACCCATGTAATAAAAAACAAGGGACTTGTCGGCATTAAGCTCTAATGTACCATTGATTTCCATCACAGAATGGCAGTCCAGTTTTCCGCTGAAAGTAACAAGTGAGTCGCTTACTGTTGCCACTCCGCCAATGTTGAGGATGATTGTGTCCGTAACGGCAATCTTGGCTGTAAAAGTGGAATCTGCAAGGTATTCGAACTCGATCGGAGCATTGATACTCTGGATTACAGTGTTTCCCAGAGTGTCGTTAACTGTGATTTCGATACTGTCAATACCGCTCCAGTTACCAGTCATCTGTTCCTGAAGCGAGACCTCTTTTGGGTTACAGGATGCTATTGCCGAAACTACGGCAACTGCAGCAATAAATGTTCTTAGTTTCATTTTGTTATTGTGATTAAATTGGGGTTGATTTTTCGGGCGCAAATGTAGAAAGTTTTTCAATATAAAAATTTTTTTTGAAACAATTTATAACTTTGCCTCATAAACTAACCTCATATGAAAAACGTCCAGCTGAGAATTAGCCGTAAAAAGCTACTTCACAACTTTCTCCACTTTAAATCAAAGCTCTCACCATCAACTAAATTACTTATTCTTGTAAAGGCCAACGGTTATGGACTCGGCGATCTCGAAGTTGCATCCCTGGCCAAGGATTTTGGTGCTGATTACCTCGCCGTAGCATTCCCCTGCGAAGGTATAAAACTAACAAAAGCGGGATGCGGCTTACCAATCATAATCCTGACTCCCGGAATTGACAATTTCGAACAAATTCTTGACTATGGTCTGGAACCCTCGATAGTAAACCTCTCCTCCCTTAAATCAGTAACAAACACGGCAGCGTCAATGGCAAAAAGCGGATACCCCATCCATTTGAAACTTGACACCGGAATGCAAAGGGTGGGTTTCGACCAAATCGATATTGAGGAATTAACCGGTTTTCTTGATGACAATCCGTACGTCAGGGTAAAATCCATATTTTCACACCTTGCTGCTGCAGATGAACCTCGGCATGACTCGTTTACCCTTGAGCAGATAAAATGCTTTTGCGATATGGCCGAAAAAATATCTGACTCCTTAGGCTATTCTCCCATGAAACACATTCTTAATTCGGCAGGGATAGAGCGCTTTGCAGAGGCACAAATGGATATGGTGAGGCTGGGTATTGGCCTTTACGGTACAAGTTGCATTGACACCGGCAATCTCTTGCCACCGGCATCTATGGTGGCTCCGGTTATCCATGTAAAAGATGTGACAGGAGGGACCATAGGGTACGGAAGGCATGGAAAGGTTGAGGGTGACGTCACCCGTATTGCCACCGTTGCAGCTGGTTACGCGGACGGGGTTGACCGAAGGCTCAGCAGAGGCAGTTTCAGGTTCATGCTAAACGGGACCCTGGTTCCCACCATAGGTAACGTGAGCATGGATACCTTTATGGTGGATGTGTCGGGACTCGATGTGAAACCGGGTGATGAGGTTACAATATTCGGGGACAATCCAAATCCTGTGGATATGGCAAAGTTTCTGCAGACAATATCTTATGAGGTGCTTACATCGGTCTCTTCCAGAGTTGAGAGGGTTATCGTTGACTGAAACCAAATTAGTGCAATATTTTGAAAACCAATTCAAAAAGAAGCTCTCCATCCTGAGCCTCCCCTCTGCCCATACCCTTTCCCAAAGAATCATATTTCTTGATAAGTGATATTGCCTCCATACATTTTATGAGAGGGTAATTCCTGAAAGCCATGTTGTATTCCGGGATAAAAAATGGTCTGATACCCATTGCATCTGCAATTTCGGACTGGGATGCCTTGGGATTCTTCATCATGATTGCATGGTACCTCAGGAGTCGGGAAAAGTGAGAGAAAAGTGCGGCTAGTATCACAACAAGAGGGAACTGTTTGGGTGAGGCTCCAAAATGCCTTACAATTTTAATAGCCTTTGCGCTATCCTTGAAGGAGAGAGCCTTGGTGAGCTCAAAAGCATTGTAATCCCTGCTTATGCCTGTATTTTGCTGGACATCCCCCGCATCGATTGTTTTTTTACCCGCCTCCAGCGTGACTGTTAGTTTGTCCAGTTCGAGGGCAAGTTTCCTCAACTCAGTACCACAATACTCCGAAAGGATCATAGCTGCATCGGGAGCTATTGAAAACCCCTTGGTTCGGAGGTACTTCTCAATCCAGGTGTAAACCATTTCGGGGTAGAGGCTATATGACTCGAACACCTCGCCGTTTTTGACAGCTTGTTTGTACAGTTTGCCCCTTTTATCCAAAGATTTGCCATTGAACGCCAAGACCAAAAGTGTAGATGAAAGAGGCGAGGCAAAATAGTGTTCAAGATCCTCTTGTTTGTCCAGCTTTTGGGCCTCCTTCACTATCACCACCTGCCGGGCGGCCATCATTGGATACCTGCGGGATGCCTCAACCACTGCAGCAGCAGAGATATCCGAACCATAAACGATTGTCTGGTTGAATCCTTTCTCCTCGGGTGTGAGGGCCCTCTCTTCGATCTCTTTAATGAAAAGATCCGAATAAAAGGGCTCCTCACCCATTAACACATAAAAAGGAGCATACTCCCCTTTCTTTAATTTTGAAAGAAGCTTTTCGAACGAAACTATGCTGTTTTCAATCTCTTTTTTACCCATGTTGCAGGACGCTAAATTATGCAAAAAGGGGATAAGGAGCAAATTTTGTATCTTTGCAGTTTAATGATCGAAAATGGCAAAAGAGCTCATATGGGATCCAGTAAGAAAAAAAAGGATTGTTCTTACACCCGAAGAGGGAGTAAGGCAATGGCTTATCAAAGAACTTGTTGAGATATACGAATATCCCATTCACATGCTGAGTTGTGAATACAGCATAACCATCAACACTGTGAATTACAGGGGGGACCTGGTAGTCTTTGGCAATGGCCTCAACCCATTGCTAATTGCTGAGTGCAAGGCCCCTTCTGTAAAAATCAGCATGAGCACATTCGAACAGGTCTTGCGTTACAACCTGGCACTAAAAGCAAATTACCTTATGGTTACCAATGGCAGCGATACATATCTGGCTCAGATAACTTCTCCCGAGGGGGATTTTTCCTTTATCCCAAACATACCCAAATACAATGAACTTTCTAAGTAAAAAGATCTTCAGAATAATTTCGGAACAGGCCTCCCTGCAAGGGGTCCGGGCATATGTAATTGGCGGCTACGTGAGGGATTCGCTTATCGGGCGCAAAAGCAAAGATATAGACATTGTAGTGGAGGGGAGCGGAATAGAGTTGGCCAGGGCTGTGGCCTCGGCAACCGGCACAAATGTAAATGTGTTCAAGAATTTCGGGACTGCCATGATGCGTTGGAAAGACCTTGAGATTGAATTTGTAGGCGCCCGTAAAGAGTCTTACAGGAGCGATTCCCGCAAACCAATAGTAGAAGACGGAAGCCTAAGGGATGACCAGCTGAGGAGGGACTTTACAATCAATGCCCTTGCATTCAGCCTGCAACCCCACGATTTCGGGGAGTTATCCGATCCTTTTGACGGAGTGGGCGATCTCAACTCAAAACTGATAAGGACTCCTTTGGAACCCGACACCACCTACAGTGACGACCCCCTCAGGATGTTGCGGGCAATCCGTTTTGCCTCCCAACTCTCCTTTACCATACACCCGGATTCACTGGATGCTATAAGCCGTAACAAAGATCGTCTCTCCATACTTTCACACGAAAGGATTACCGAAGAGCTCAATAAAATACTCCTCTCCCCAAAACCATCAGTGGGTTTTTACCTTTTGGATTCGACAGGACTGCTGGAGATGATCATCCCCCAGCTATCCAAGCTCAAAGGGGTGGAACAGATAGAGGGGAAGGGGCACAAGGACAACTTCTCACATACCCTGGAGGTTCTTGACAACCTGGCAGAGTCCAGCGACAACCTTTGGCTACGCTGGGCTGCCTTGCTGCACGATATTGCAAAACCTGCAACCAAAAAATTTGAACCCGGTATTGGCTGGACATTCCACGGGCACGATTTTTTGGGTGGCAAGATGGTCGCAGGTATTTTCAAACAGCTCAAAATGCCTCTCAACGAAAAAATGAAGTTTGTCCAAAAAATGGTCCAATTACACCTGAGACCCATTGCGCTTGTGCAGGAGGAGGTAACCGACTCGGCGGTAAGGAGGCTGTTGTTCGATGCAGGAGACGACATCGAAGAGCTAATGCAGCTCTGTGAGGCCGACATCACCTCAAAAAACAACAACACCGTGAGAAAGCACAAAAACAACTTTGCCATGGTGCGTCAAAAACTGATTGAGGTAGAGGAAAAAGATGCTGTCAGAAACTTCCGGAACCCGGTGACAGGCGAACTGATTATGGAAAAGTACGGCATTCCTCCCGGCAGGGAAATAGGAATCATCAAAGAATTTATCAAAAATGCCATCCTGGACGGAGTTATTGGGAACAATATTGAGGAGGCCGAAATGCTAATGCAGCAAAAAGCTGCCGAACTTGGCCTGGAATCCAAGGATGGCAGCTTGTAGTACAGGTTGATATTACTAGTAGGTAGTATTCTGAGGATCAAAGTTTGCCCATTTCAAGGTCCAGTTGTCGCTTGCCGCATCACTACGGAAGGCCCCTGCAAAATTTACCTTGTCAAAGAAACTCTCAGCAAGCTTGGGATGAGTGAAAAGGTTAGCCTGATTGAGCAAAGGGCTGGAGGCCAGAGGTGCCCAGCCTCCTGTTGCGGATGCGTTTGTGACACTTTTTAACAAAAGGGAGGCAGCATCGGCAAACAGATGATTGTTATTTGCCATCTCCTTGAAGAAAGAGGCGGAAAAAGATTCCGGTGCATTTTTGTCAAATGTAGAAGCATTCACAGAGAGAGAATCCTTGTATGAGCCGTCTTTATCGGACCCGGTGATGGACATTGATGCAAACCACACATTTTTCACATTGACCAATCCATCGGAAGCCGCTTTTTGAGTTTGCGATCCTTTGTCGTTATTGATCATCAATCCTACAGGATAACCTACAGCAACACTGTTGAACAGCGAGAGGTTTGAACCTCTCCTTATTTGAACGGCAGATTGGTGTTGTCCCAGTTTGGAGCCGTTATCAGGGTTGTACTCCCCTCCGTTTATATAAGCAGAGGTATTCGTGAAGGCGGGATCCTGGGCAGCTGCACCAATCATTGTTATGTTTGAAAACACCGGAGCAGTGACAGGTTGCTGGCTGGGGGCATCCGAACTGTTATCGGATTCAAAACCATTGGACCTGGATATATCTGCAATCCTGGGATGGTTTACCAGCAATCCGAACTGGATGTTCCCTCGAAAACCAGCATCGGTATCAAAACCATCATCCCAAGTATTGTATGCAATCAGGTATTTTCCATTGACAGTACCTCCGAACCATTCAAAAGCATCGTCGTTTGAATAGGAGACTTGCACATATTCTATTTTAGTTCCACGACCCACCGAACCCATTGTAAGGCCATTTATCTCCTGGTCGGTACGGAAAGGATAACCGCAAAACTCAATCCTTACATAAGAGAGTTCTCCCGAACTATCGTTATCATCGCTCCCTCCATGTTTGGAACGTGGCCCCCCTTCTATTATCATCTCCCCTTTGTTGTTGGCAGCCTTCCCGCAAATCACTATTCCTCCCCAGTCACCAGGTTTCCTAGAACCAGCAGGTTGATTGGAAGTAAAGACAATAGGGCTCTCTACCGTACCCTTGGCAAAAATCTTTCCGCCCCTTTCTACAATCAAGGCTGCTTTTGTACTTTTATCTCCCATTATAACTGTGCCTGCTTCTATATTCAGAATCGCCCCTTCGGTTACATAAACCCAACCTTTGAGCAGGTATTTTCCTTTTTTGATTGTGTGTGTGCCCTTGATTTCGAACTCCTGAGAGCCGTTCCCGATTACATTTCCGTCAAAGACAATCTGTTCCCCCTCTTCTTCTACGGGATCAACCTTAACCTTCTCCTTTTCACAGGAAGTGATTAGTGTTGCAAACGAAAGTGCTGCAACTGCAAGCGAAAATTTTACAATTTTTTTCATTATGATAATAGTTTAAAAATGTTCTTTTTTTTATAGTGTTAATTGTAGGGATAGCGCAAAATAGCTTCCCGGAGAGAATTTTTTGGAGGTCTGCACCCTGTCGTGTACCACTCCGTTACCATCCATGAACTTGGGATATTGGCGGAACACAATTTTTTGGTTGAGGATATCGGTAGCCTTGAATTTGACCATAGCCCTCTCTCCGATTTTCTTACTGATTGTAACATCCAGCAAATCCCTCGGCAGTTCGTATGTGTCGGGCACATCGTTGTTGATACTGGCTCCCGATCCTGTGTCTGCCCTTCCTATCCCTACAATCCTTTTTCCGATCCTGTTGTACAGTATCCCGGCACTGATACCTCTCTCTTTGTTGTCATAATAGAGAGAGCCGTTGATTATATATGGCGACTGGCCCTGCATGGCTCTGTCCCTTTCGAGTGACCTATCCTTGTCAAAGGCTACCATACTCCATATGTAAGCCGCATTCAATCCAAAGGAAAAATCATCCATACCCAAGAAATCCAGTTCTTTCCTGATATCGGCCTCTACCCCGAAGTTATTGGCCTCTTTGGCATTTTCAAATGTATAGGTATAAGAGCCACCGGCATCAAGGTAGGTCCACTCTATCGGATTCCTGAAATGTTTGTAAAACAAAGCAAAAGTTGCATACTCACCCGAAGAGGGATAATGTTCGAACCTAATATCCACATTGTCAATTGTAGCGTGTTTGAGGTCGGGATTACCTTTTACATCCGAAAAAAGGTTAAAGTCATAATAGACCGACGGGGAGAGCTCCCGGAATTCCTGCCTGTTTACAGACCGCCCGTAGGCAACCCTCACAAGATTTTGTTTATCAATATTGTACGCAGCGTTAACAGATGGGTATAACTGGACAATGTCATAGGTATTGTCGTATGTACTGAACTCATATATCTTATCATAGTTGGTAAGTATCATCCGGCCAGCCTCCAACCTCAGCCCGGTGTTTATCCTGAATTTGCCCGAAACATAGTTGAGCATGGCAAATGCAGCACCGTTTGCAAGCGTTCCTTTGTAACTGTTGCGATTATCGGTATCTTCGTAAATATATAGTTTGTCTGCTCCGAAATTTCCGGGTTGCAGTATCTCCTTCACCGGATCCCTGTAGACAAAGTCTGATGGCATGGAATACCTGTTATACCTGTAGAAAAATTGGCGGTTATTGTAATCCCGTCCCCTGTATTCACCTAAAAGGCCTATCTTAACCTCTGTCTCACTCTTTAGGGAGGAAAACTTGTGGGTATAATTGACCGAAGGGGAGAGGATGTTCTCACTGAGGTATACAAAATCCCTGGATATTTCGTTTTGGTCTATGGCCATCTTTCCAAAATGTTCATCCCCGAAAATCCTGTTCTCTTCCCGGTTTATGATCCTCCTGTCGGGTTGGTCCATATTTGCCCATGAATAGGAGATGCTCCATGCTGTTGTACCATTCCTGTGGTCATGGCTTCCCGAAAGCTGTGATGTGTAGGTAAGCCTGCTGGTATAGAGGTATTCGTATTTTTCCTGATTGTAAAGTGCGCTTACATTTTGCCAGCCATCCCTGGTGGTATACCTGTTTTTTCCAAGTATATTGAAAATGTTGCGGAACTCGATTTTATTATGGTTGTCCATCCAGGCAACATTGAGCATTGCCCCTCCCCTTGAATCCGAATTGTACTGGTTGTCGGAGTAGTCGTATATGGGTTCCGGTTTATCCTCTACCCAATTGTATGCTCCAAAGCGGGAGTTGTGCATATCCCTGTAAACCTGAATGCTTTTTGTGTAATTCAAGGCTCCGGTAAGGCCCAGGTCATTACCCCTTTTGGTTTTATGTGCCCTGTTTAGCATCACAGAAAGCCTCAGGTCGGGAAGCGGGCTTTTTTGCTTCACCCCCCACTCTTCCCTGAACCCGTTTGCAGTTACAAGAGAAACCAGCTCTTTGTCATTGTTGTCCATTCGTTTTGGCACCACGGAAGAGAGGGACCTCTCCCCACTGTCAAACCCCAGGAAATCTGTAGGCGACCCATTACTTATCATGTATTTTTCAAAATGGGAAGAGGTGCTCACTCCTGTACCCAACGAAACCTGCAACTCATTTTTCTCAGGCATGCTGCCTGTTGTAATCTTCACAAAACCACCGGCAAAGTCGGCAGGGATTTCGGCTGATTGGGATTTTACAACCATAATACTCTCAAGTTGGTTAGAAGGAAGCAGGTCAAAAGAGAAGCTCCTGCTGTCGGCTTCGGTCCCCGGGACTGCTGTATTATTGATCCACACATTGTTGTAGCGGCTTGGCAAGCCCCTTACCACTATCAGACGCTCTTCCAAAAGGGAAACTCCGGGAATCCTTTTAACAACTTCTGCTGCATTCCTGTCCTGTGAACGGGATATTTGGATCCCCGACATCCCGCTCATAACTACCTGTGATGTACGTACGGATTGCACCATTGCAATCTCGGAGTTCATCCTTTTCACCGAAGTCACTACTATTTCGTCCAAAAGGTTTGTGGCCTCCTCCAGCAATGCATTGAATTGGTTTACCCCGCTTTTAACCTCCAGCTCATTTACAACTATTGTTTGGTAACCAATATAGGAGACCTGGACTGTATGTTTACCGGCAGGAATGCCATCAATGGAATAATTTCCGTCCAAATCCGTGCTTGCTCCAATTTTAAGGGTCGGGAAAAAGAGGGTAACTCCCGGCAAGGTCTCACCACTCTTTTTATCAATCACAAAACCCTCCAGGGAAGCACCTCCCCCCTGTCCGTTTGCCCAAAACGGAATCATAACCAAATAAATTGCAGTCAATGTAAAAATCAATCTTCTTTTCACCTTCGTTTTTTTTATATTTACGACAGCAAAAGTATCCTGCCTTTGTTAAGGGAGTGATAAGAAATTATTAAGATATTTTTAAGAAAACCTGCCCCTTACTTTTAATTCTATACAAAATGGTAGATTTGCACCATAAATTTCCAATCAAGGGCAAAATGACTTCAAAGAAGATTCTTGTAGTGGACGATGAGGAGGACCTTTGTGAAATCCTAAGCTTCAACCTGCGCAAAGCCGGTTTCGAGACAGATGTCGCATACTCGGCTGAGGAGGCGTACCTGAAACTCAAAAACAACTATGACCTGCTGCTTTTGGATGTCATGATGGGAGCAATATCGGGTTTCAAACTTGCCGAACTCGTCAGGGAAGACTACTCCACTGAGATTCCCATAATCTTTATTACCGCAAAAGACAGGGAGAACGACAAACTTCAGGGGTTCGGGCTTGGTGCCGATGATTACATTTCAAAACCATTTTCGGTAAAGGAGGTTATTGCCAGGGTAAACGCAGTCCTTTCAAGGACTTCGGGAAGCACAAACAGTAAAAAAGAGAACAAGGTGCAAGGGAACACCCTTTTGTTCAACGCCATCAGGATTGATGCCACATCCAAAAAGGTAACGTTGGGGGGAAAAGAGATCAAATTGACAAGAAAGGAGTTTGAGATTCTTTTCATGTTAGCTCAGGAGCAAGGCAAGATTTTCTCCCGCCCCGATATACTTGACAAAATCTGGAACGACGAGGCTTATGTAATGGAGCGTACTGTGGATGTTCATATTGCCCGTCTAAGAAAGAAAATTGAACCTTTCGGGCATTATATTGTAAACCGGTCAGGTTATGGCTATTGCTTTGATCCCAACAATGAAGATTAAATACAGATACAAGGTTGTACTAAGTTTCATGGTTGTACTGGCAGCCACCACACTTCTCTTCACCCTGCTCATGATCAACAAGGAGGGACGTCTGAAGATAGAGCGGCTGGTATTTGCAATGCAGCCCTATGCCGATATCCTCTACAATAACCTGAGCCATCCGGTTGATTCCTCCTCGGCCCGTATGGCAATTGAATCCCTGGATGGTATCCTGCCGGCAGGTATAAGAGTTACCATTCTCGACAAAGAGGGTTGGGTTTTCTACGACAACTTCTCTGCAAAAGATTCCATTACGGACAATCACCTTCACCGTCCCGAGATCATGATGGCTTTATCTTCGGGCTCGGGTCACGCCTTGCGTTACTCATCTACACTGAATGCCAAATACCTCTATTACGCCAAGGAGTTCCCGGACCTCTACATACGGACAGCGATGGATTACAAAAAAAACATCTATCCGGCAGTCAAAGGCGAAAAAAGCTGGCAGGCATATCTGCTGCTTATTTTTGCAGTATCCGTGCTGGTTTTGGCATACATCTCCCGTAAACTCAGCAAGCCTTATTATGCACTAAAGGAGTTTGTGGAAAGGGTTCGGCACAACGAGGATGATTACGATTCCGTCAGGTTTCCCAAAGATGAACTTGGAGAGGTGGGAGAGCAGATCATGCAAGCCTTCCGTGAAATGGACAACTCAAAAAGATACAAACAACAACTTACCCATAACGTGGCCCACGAACTCAAAACCCCGGTGACCGGCATCAGGGGTTACCTGGAGACACTATTGCAGGAAGAGGAGATGGACAAGGAGCAATCCAGGTTTTTCCTCGAGAGGGCCTATTCACAAACCCTAAGGCTGACATCAATCATAAACGACATCTCTGTACTGAATAAGATCGAGGAGGGGTATGATAAATTTGAATTCGAAAAGATCAATCTGCTCAAATGCCTTAAAGAGATCGAGGGAGATTTGGCCTTCAAACTAGAAGAGAAAAAGATACGGTTTTATGCAGAGGTCCGTGGTTCACTGGAGGTCGAAGGTAATTACATGCTCATCTACTCGTTATTCAAAAATTTGATTGACAATTCAATAGACCATGCAGGCGAAGGCCTTGAAATCCACATCAAAGAGCGCGGGGTATCGGATTCAGAGGTATATCTGTCATATTACGATACCGGGAAAGGAGTCCCCGAAGATCACATCCACAGGATTTTCGAAAGGTTTTACAGGGTAGAAAAGGGACGTAGCCGCAAAAGTGGCGGCAGCGGGCTCGGGCTTTCGATTGTCAAGAATTCAGTATTGCTGCACAAAGGAAAAATAACAGCATCCAACCGTTCCGGAGGTGGATTGCAGTTTGACTTTACCCTCTCCCTGCAGATGGGCAAAAGTTAATGTACCGAAATCCCTATCAGGTGCATGAACTCCTCCCTGGTACGGATATCCTTGAGAAAAGCACCCGTAAAAGCACTTGTTGTTGTTACCGAGTTTTGCTTTTGCACACCCCTGATCTGCATGCACATATGTGATGCCTCAATCACAACTGCCACACCCAGCGGGTTCAATGTGTTTTGGATACAATCCCTGATTTGTACTGTAAGCCTCTCCTGTACCTGCAACCTGCGGGAAAAGGCCTCAACCACCCGTGCAATCTTGCTCAGCCCGGTGATATGTCCATTGGGTATGTAAGCAACATGAGCCTTCCCGTAAAATGGAAGCATATGGTGTTCACACATCGAATAAAGGTCAATATCCTTAACAAGTACCATCTGTTTGTATTCTTCCTTGAATTTTGCAGAATTGAGGATTGTTGCGCCATCCATACCATAACCTTGGTTGAGGAACTGGATAGACCTGGCCACCCTCACAGGGGTCAGTTGCAACCCCTCCCTGTCGGGATCTTCTCCAATAAGCTTGAGGATCTCTTTATAGTGAAATGCAAGCTGCTGTGTTGTATCTTCGTCGTACTGTTCAATTTTTGTATATGCCATAATAAATATCTATTTTCGTGAGCCATTCAACTGACCTGCAATATTACAAAAAAATGAATAGATAGAATGAGAATACTTATAACAGCAGCCGAAGAGGAAGAGCTTATCACTGCAAAACAAGCCTTTAACTTACTTGCCAGAGAGCAACAACAAAAGTTGGATGTTACCTGGATGCTCACCGGAATCGGAACTACCTCCACAAGTTACCGGCTAACAAAAATGATTGTCGGTAACGAACCATTTGATTTGGCTGTGAATATTGGTATAGCAGGCACTTTCACGCCTCAGTTCCTTATAGGGTCGGTTGCCAGGATAGAGAAAGAATACTTTGGCGACCTCGGCTTCGAAACCTTCACGGGATTCCAGACTCTCTTTGATTACAAAATCCTGGATGCCGACACCCATCCATTCCGCAATGGAGCTCTAAACGCCCCCACCCTGACCGCAGGGCTGGAAAAAATCCTGGACAAATACCCAAAAGCAGACGGAGTCACGGTACAGACAGTAAGTGGGCTGCCCGAGAAAACAGAGCAGCTCAGGAAGGGATTCCACCCTCATATCGAAAGTATGGAGGGCGCTGCATTCTTCTATGTTTGCATATTGGAAGGAGTTCCTTTTGTTGAGCTCAGGTCGGTCTCCAACGAAGTCGGAGAGAGGGACCGTTCCAGATGGGACATCCCTAAGGCCCTCGATTCTTTAAGGGATGCTTCAAAGGAACTAATGGAGGCATTGTCAAATGAGGCTTAGACTTGCATACTCTCCCTGCCCGAACGACACCTATGCATTCCATGCAATGGTGCACGGGCTTGTGGATTGCGAAGGGCTATCGTTTGAAACCCGGTTGACCGATGTGGAGGAGCTGAACAAAGGTGCTGCATCTTCAAAATATGATGTCTGCAAACTCAGCTACCACGCATATTTCCATGTAAATGACAAATATGTGATGCTCCGCTCCGGCAGCGCACTGGGTTACGGTAACGGGCCCTTGCTGGTATCACCTTCAGGATCCAGGGCTTTTGACAATGACGGCCACCCCCTGTCCGACGCAATAGCAAACAACACAGTTTTGATTCCGGGAGATTACACAACTGCTGCCTTGCTTTTGAAAATTGCCTTTCCCAAAATATCCAAGACCAAAGCAGTATTGTTCTCCTCAATAGAAAACGAGCTTCTTGCAGGAAAAGCCATGTCGGGAGTCCTGATTCATGAAACCCGTTTCACATACCGGGAAAGAGGACTCAGACTGATCGCCGACCTTGGCGAAAAGTGGCAATCCATCAGCGGTTTACCAATACCCTTGGGAGGAATAGCAGTGTCAAGGGAACTTGGACATGATACAGCTCTCAAAATTGGCAGGATACTTAAAAGAAGTATCCTTTATGCCGCCGGAAACCCCCAGGCATCGGGAGACTATGTCAGGTTGCACGCACGCGAAATGGACCCTGTAGTACTGGGAAAACACATAAAAATGTTTGTTAACGACTACACCACCGAGATCGGGGAAATCGGGGAAAATGCGGTGAATGCACTATTTGAACATACCCTCAAAATATATCCCGAATTAAAAAGGAACAACAATCTCTTTATTTAGTATTTTTGCATCCTCAAAACGCCACTATATGAGCAAGGAAATAATCAAAATCTCGGGTATTACCAAATTCTACAAGGTAGGGAACCAAGTAGTGAAGGCCCTGAACGGAGTTGACATAACAATTCACCAAAACGAATATGTTGCAATCATGGGTCCTTCGGGTTCGGGCAAATCCACCATGATGAATATCCTGGGGTGTCTGGACTCCCCTACGGGAGGCAGTTATATCCTCAATGGTACCGATGTCTCGAAAATGGAAGACAGTGAACTTGCAGAGGTAAGGAACAAAGAGATTGGATTCATATTCCAATCCTTCAACCTTCTCCCGAGGTATTCCGCTCTGGACAACGTTGCCCTTCCGCTGATTTACTCAGGAATAGGTAAAGATGAGCGGGACCGCCGGGCTCTTGAAACTTTAGAGAGTGTTGATTTGTCGGACCGTGTCCACCATAAGCCCAACGAACTATCCGGAGGTCAGCGACAACGCGTTGCAGTAGCGAGAGCCCTGATAAACAAACCCTCCATTATCCTTGCCGACGAGCCGACCGGCAACCTGGATTCCAAGACTTCAATAGATATCATGAAATTGTTTTCAAAAATCCACAACAATGGCAACACGGTGATTGTTGTTACCCACGAAGAAGACATAGCCAAACACGCCCGCAGGATCATACGACTCAGGGATGGTTTGATTGAATCGGATTCGTACAATGATAACCCTGTAACATATAACTAAAAGATAATGAAAGTATACACCAAGACCGGGGACAAAGGTGAGACATCTCTCGTAGGTGGCGCAAGAGTGAGCAAAAACGATGCTAGGGTAAATGCATACGGCAACGTTGATGAGCTTATCTCTTTTATAGCATTGGTCAGGAGTGACTCCGAAGGCATGCCCTACCACGACAACCTCAGGAGGATCCAGTCCAATCTGATGCTCGTTGCGGCACATCTTGCGGCCGACACGGTTGCCGCCTCCAGATTAAAGGAGTTTGATGCTTCCGAAATTGAATTCCTGGAGAAAGAGATTGACAAAATGACTGCCGTTCTCCCGGAGCAAAAAGCATTCATACTGCCAGGAAAACCCCGTGTTGCTGCCGAGTGCCACATTGCACGGACAGTTTGCCGCCGTGCCGAAAGGTCTGCAATACCGGTAATGACAGACCAACGTCTAGAATATCCTGTCAAATACCTCAACAGGTTATCCGATTACCTATACGTTTATGCAAGGTACCTCGCAATGGAAAATGGTACCGGAGACGATTTTTGGTACCAATAGCTCAAATTAGGTAGAATAGTGGGAATATTATAAAATAATTTACTATCTTCGCACACTATTTTGGCATGTAATTGCAAACTTCTAATTATTAACGAATTACGCTATGTATTGGACACTTGAACTAGCATCAAAACTAGAGGATGCACCTTGGCCAGCTACCAAAGAAGAGCTTATCGATTACGCAACCCGTTCGGGTGCACCTTTGGAAGTAATCGAAAACCTTGAAGATCTTGACGATGATGGCGAGGTATACGATAGCATCGAGGATATCTGGCCAGATTATCCAAGTAAGGAAGACTTCTTCTTCAACGAAGAGGAGTATTAAAAAAAGGTAATCATGAAAATTGTTATTGCAGGAGCAGGCGAGGTGGGCAGCCATCTCGCTAAGATGCTTAGCAATGAGTATCACGATCTTACAATTATCGACAACGATGAGACCCGCCTTAACAGGGTGGCCGAAAGTGCCGATGTCATAACTGTATTCGGGTCACCTACATCCATCAAAACGCTCTCCTATGCCGGAGCAGCCAAAGCAGACCTCTTCATTGCGGTCAGTCCCTCCCAGGAACAGGATGTCAACCTGATAAGCGCCCTGCTTGCAAAAAAAATGGGCAGCGGACGGGTTACTGCAAGGATCAACAACGACGAATACCTTCAAAACGAAAACAAACTGCTGTTTACCGAGATGGGTATTGATCTTTTGTTTTACCCCGAAAAAATTGCATCACACGAGATAATTGACCTGTTGAAACAAACAGGCACATCGGAGTTCATGGATTTTTCGGGAGGTAAACTCCAGTTGATAGTATTCCGCCTGGAAGATGGTGCTCCGCTGCTGGATAAAACCATGAGTGATTACACCGGTGAGGGGGAACTGCAGTACCGGGCAGTAGCTATTGCAAGGGAAGGCAAGACAATCATTCCGCGAAGCAATACCCGGTTCAAACTGCACGACCTTGTTTTTGTTATTTCAAAAAGAACAGGAGTTCAAGAAGTCATGAGCTATTCCGGTAAAAACAACATAGATGTGCGTCGGCTGATGATTGTAGGCGGAGGACGTATCGGAGAAATGGTTGCAAAAAAGCTGGAAAACAGTGTGGATTATATCAAATTGATAGAACGCCGGAGGGAAAGGTGCGACTACCTCAATGAAAGCCTCAACAAAACCCTTGTAATCAATGGTGACGCCCGCAACACCGACCTGCTGATAGAAGAGGATGTCAATGATTTTGATGCATTTGTTGCAGTAACCAGCAGTTCCGAAACCAATATCCTCTCATGTGTTATGGCCAAAAAGATGGGAGTGGCCAAAACCATTGCCGAGGTAGAAAACATCGATTACATAAAACTGGCAGAGGGTATGGGAGTGGATGCAGTAATCAACAAAAAGCTGATAACTGCCAGCCGCATATTCCGCTTTACACTGTCCAACAAGGTTCAATCCATTAAATGTCTGAACGGGTCCGATGCCGAGATTCTCGAATTCATTGTGAATCCAAACAGTGCTGTCACCCGTGACAAAGTCCGTAACCTGGACTTCCCAAAAGAGGCTATCATAGGGGGTGTCATCCGAGGGAACAATAGTTTTATTGCCGTTGGAGACACAGAGATCAAGCCGTATGACAGGGTTGTGGTATTTGCATTGCCGACAGCATTGAAAAAGGTGAACAAATTCTTCGCATAATTTGCCCCATATATTTTTCAAGCCAAATATTTCTTATAAATCATAAGGATTTTTGGCTTTTTTCATTTCAAATTATTACCTTCGCGGAACTTTAAAAAAAACAACAGATATGGAGAGATTTGGTTTCTCTGTCAGCGGGAAAACCCGCACAGAGCATGATTTACTAGGGACAAAAGAGGTTCCCGTAGAAGCATTGTACGGTATTCAGACACTCAGGTGTATCGAGAACTTTGATATATCCAGGGATTACCTCTCGGAATACCCCGAATTCACAAAGGCCCTTGGTATAGTCAAGATGGGAGCTGTGCTTGCCAACCACGAACTCGGCCTGATCAACGATCAAATAAAAGATGCAATAGTGGCCGCTTGCCAGGAACTTATGGAGGGAAAACATCTGGAGCACTTTCCCATTGATATGGTCCAAGGTGGTGCCGGAACCAGCGTGAACATGAACGCCAATGAAGTTATTGCAAACAGAGCTCTGGAAATCATAGGAAAAGAGAGGGGGCAATATGAATTCATCAGTCCCAACGACCATGTAAACATGGCTCAAAGTACAAATGATGCTTACCCTAGTGCCATGCACATTGGTTTGTATCTTACCCACTTTAAAGTTCGTGAAGCCCTGCAGGCAATCATGGAATCCTTCGCCAAAAAAGAGGAGGAGTTTGCTCATATAATAAAAATGGGCCGCACACAATTGCAAGATGCAGTACCCATGACAATGGGCCAAACATTCGGAGCATATAAATTTGCCATCAAACACGAATTAAGCCGTTTGGAAAAAGCAGCAAAAGAGCTTTTGTTCATTAACATGGGAGCAACTGCAATCGGAACCGGCATAACATCAGAGCCCGGTTACGCAGAGGCCTGCATCAAACATATCAGGGAGATTACCGGATGGGATATCCGCCTAGCCGAAGATCTTGTAGAGGCAACCAACGACACATCCAGCATGGTGTTCTATGCCTCAGCCCTAAAAATGATTGCCATCAGGCTGTCCAAAATCAGCAATGACCTTAGGATCCTTTCGTCCGGACCAAGGGCTGGTCTTGCAGAGCTTAGCCTCCCTCCTAAGCAACCAGGATCTTCAATCATGCCCGGCAAAGTCAACCCGGTTATCCCCGAAGTTGTGAACCAAGTATGCTTCAAGGTAATTGCCAACGAAATGGCAGTATCCCTGGCATCAGAAGCCGCACAGCTTGAGCTCAATGTTATGGAGCCTGTAATGGTTCAAAGTATAGTGGAATCCAGCGACTGGCTTATACGCGCACTGGACACACTGCGAATTGAATGTATAGACGGTATCAAGGCCAACGAAGAGAACTGCCGCCACTACGTGGAGCACTCCATAGGAATCGTAACAGCCCTGAAACCATTCATCGGCTACTCCAATTGCACCGAAATTGCTAAAGAGGCCCTTAAAACCGGTGGCAGCGTATACAACCTGGTTATGGAAAAAGGACTGCTCACAAAAGAGCAACTGGACACCATACTCGACCCCAAACACATGGTTAAGCCAACCAAAATCAAACTTTAACAAACAAAAAGCCGGTTTTACAACCGGCTTTTTTCATCCCTCGGATAAATTAACAACTTCTTGGTTAATTGACGTTTATTACTTAAGGTACCTGTTAGCATGTGCAGTTCTGTTTGTAAGTCTGAAAACAACAGGCATGGTATAGACAATCCTTGTAAGCTGGTTGTGCGACTTGGCAGGTTTCCACACCGGAGAGTTCATTATAATCCTGGATACCTCCATCGACATCAAATGGTGCGGTGATTCAAGCACTTCGAGATCAATGAGCCGTCCATCCTTATCTATTTTGAATCTCACGACCACGGTCCCTTCCAGGTTTATATCCTTACACTCCTTGGGATAAACCAATTGCCTGGACACCCAGTCAGAAAATTTCTCTTTGCTTTCTGCATCAAAAACAGCATGACATGTTGCCGACGATTTGTCTTCCATTATCGATCCGTCTTCGTTCCAGAATTGAGAAGAGATGGTTTTCCCCTTTTTCATCTGGTACCTTGCAGAAATTTGGCCGTTTGGAAAATAGTACTCAGTAGTACCCTCCTCTTTTCCGCGATGGTACTGAGCTTTTTTGTACAGCCCGTGTCCGGCAAGATTTTGTGTGAAAGCACCATGAATCATTCCGTCTACATAATCACACACAACAAGGGTATCTCCTTTTGAGGAGAAACGTACCATCTTGCCATTTTTGAAATCGTCGGTAGTATAAATGGAATAATCCTCCGACAGCCACCCCGGTTTTTTAGTCCGTACAACATAGCTTCCGGGAATCGAGTCTATTCCTTCTGCCACATACAAAGCTTTTGATTCGGGGCACCTCTTCCAGTTTTTATCGAAATACTCCTGGGCTTCCAGGGTGTGAAGTGAGGCAGCAACAAATACTGCCAAGCAAAATACAAATCTCATAACACTCTTGTTTTGATTCAAATATAAATATTCAAATTTGAATCACCAAAAAAAATGTGGATTTTAAATATAAGATGAACTATGCTCCTCCCCGGGGGCCGGAAGGGATTTTGATTACCTTTGCAGCATGGCATCAGTATTACAGGCACAAAAAATATCCAAACGCTACGGAACAAAAATCTTGTTCGAAGAGTTGGACCTAAATATTAACGAAGGGGAAAAGATAGCCCTTATCGCACCAAACGGAACCGGGAAAAGTTCACTCCTCAAGATCATTGCCGGGATAGACTCGCCAGATTTCAATGACAACGGAGAAAGCGGGAATATAAAGATATTCAACTCATCAGGAGTTGCTTACCTGGAGCAGGACCCACTTTTCAACCCCCAAAACACCCTTTTTGACGAGGTATTCAACGGAGAAGAGGAGGTAGCTGCCATTACTGCCGATTACGAAAAAGCGCTATTATCCGGAGATGCCACACTCCTGGAAAAAGCCTCCCACGAAATGGACAGAGTAAACGGATGGCAACACGAAATAAAAGTAAAACAGGTGCTATCTTCATTAAACCTGGAGAATATCTGGCAAAAAATGGGAGATTTATCGGGAGGGCAAAAGAAAAGGGCTGCCATAGCAAAACTTATCCTGAATGGTAGTGATTTCATCGTAATGGACGAGCCTACCAACCACCTGGACCTGGAGATAATAGAGTACCTGGAAGATTATCTCAAAAGAAGCCGGGTAACGATTTTGATGGTCACCCACGACCGCTATTTCCTGGACAGGGTATGCAACAAGATCGTGGAACTGGAAGGGGGCAAGTTATATACATATGAAGGCAACTACTCCTATTTCCTTGAAAAAAGGGAAGAGAGGGTCCAAAACTTCAATGCCGAAACCGAAAGAGCCCGCAATCTGTTCCGGACAGAGCTGGAATGGATGAGGCGGATGCCTCAGGCCAGGGCTACAAAAGCCAAATACAGGATAAACGCCTTCTATGACTTGAAGGAAAAGGCAAACCAGAAGATTTCGCAGGAAAAAATAAAGATCAACACAGCCACATCAAGGCTTGGCAGCAAGATAATCAACTGCCGCAAAGTCTCACATAGTTGGGGTGATTTAAAAACCATCGAAGATTTCACATACAATTTTGCAAAAGGAGAAAAGATTGGTTTGGTAGGTCCCAACGGGGTGGGCAAAAGTACCTTCCTGGAGGTGATAACCGGAGCAATTCCTCTTTCCATCGGTGAGATTGACCATGGAGAGACACTACGTATCGGTTATTACAGGCAAAACGGGCTGGAGTTCGATCCTGGAGAGAGCGTCATAGATGCTGTAAGGAAGATTGCAGAGGTTGTTACCCTCTCGGACGGATCCACAATGGACGTTGGCAGGTTCCTAACACGTTTCCTCTTCCCCCACTCCACCCACAACACAAAAATAGAAAAACTGAGCGGTGGCGAAAAAAGGCGTCTTTACCTGGTTACCGTATTAATGCAAAGCCCTAATTTCCTGATTCTTGACGAGCCAACCAACGACCTTGACATAATCACCCTCAACATTCTTGAAGAGTATCTGGAAAACTTTGCAGGCTGCGTTATTGTGGTATCACATGACCGCTTTTTCCTGGACAAGATTGCCCAGCATTTGTTCGTTTTCCAAGGCAACGGAATTATCAAAGACTATGTAGGGACATATTCGGAGTACCGTGAACAGGTAAAGGAGACCGAAAAAGAAAAAAACACAGCCAACAATACTCCAAAACAAAACACACAGGATAACAAAAAAGAGAGTAAACCAAAACTCTCATACAAAGAGAAAAAAGAGCTCGAAAAGATAGAATGTGAACTCTCTGCCCTCGAAAAAGAGAAGGACAGCCTGGAGGCTGCCCTTAATTCCGGGGAACTTGTACCCGACAAACTATTGGATAGTTCAAACCGTTATTCGGAATTGCTTGCAAAAAGGGATCAGTTGGAATTCCGGTGGCTGGAGTTATCCGAAAAAGAGGATTGAGTCCAGCCTCATGACTATCGCGTAAGTTTCTTGTACTTGAATCTTTTTGGTGTAAGGTCGCCCAACCGTCGTTTTTTGTTCTCTTCGTATTCCGAATAGCTGCCCTCAAAGAAATAGACCTTGGAATCACCTTCAAAAGCAAGGATATGGGTTGCAATACGGTCCAGGAACCACCGGTCGTGGGAAATGATAACCGCACATCCGGCAAAATTGTCCAAACCCTCTTCCAGTGCCCTGATAGTGTTTACATCCACATCATTTGTTGGCTCATCCAGCAACAACACGTTGGCCTCTTCCTTTAGTGTGAGGGCAAGGTGCAACCTGTTCCTTTCACCTCCGGATAATATCCCGCACATCTTCTCCTGGTCTGCACCCGAAAAATTGAACCTTGATACATAGGCCCTTGCATTCACTTCACGGTTACCAAGTTTTACAAATTCCGAATTGTCGGCAATAGTTGCATATACGCTTTTATCGGGATCAATCTGTTTGTGCTGCTGGTCTACATAAGCAACCTTGACTGTCTCCCCTACTGTAAATGAGCCCCCGTCTACACCCTCCATTCCCATGATCATCCGGAACAATGTGGTCTTACCGGCCCCATTTGGGCCTATTACACCAACTATCCCGGCAGGAGGAAGCTTAAAACTGAGGTTCTCGAACAACACCCTGTCTCCAAAAGCCTTAGTTACATTATCTGCTTCAATAACTTTGTTTCCCAGCCTGGGACCGTTTGGAATAAAAATCTCCAATCTCTCCTCCTTGGCCTTCCCGTCTTCGTTGAGCATTTTTTCGTATGCACCCAGACGGGCTTTGGATTTTGCCTGACGCGCCTTAGGAGCCATCCTCACCCATTCGAGTTCCCGTTCCAGGGTCTTGCGCCGTTTGCTCTCCTGTTTCTCTTCCTGTGCCAGTCGCGATGATTTTTGATCCAGCCACGAAGAGTAATTTCCTTTCCATGGAATACCCTCTCCCCTGTCCAGCTCCAGTATCCACCCGGCAACATTGTCCAGGAAGTAACGATCGTGGGTTACAGCAATCACAGTACCCTTGTATTGTTGCAGGTGCGCTTCGAGCCATTGAATACTTTCGGTATCGAGGTGGTTTGTTGGCTCGTCAAGCAAAAGGACATCAGGCTCCTGCAGTAGAAGCCGGCAGAGGGCAATCCTGCGCCTCTCTCCACCACTAAGATTCCTTACAATCGCATCCGGCTCAGGACATTGTAGTGCATCCATTGCTTTTTCCAGCTTGGAATCTATATCCCATCCGTTGAGCTGTTCAATTTTATCTGTAAGTTCTCCCTGAAGATCAATAAGTTTAGCCATTTCATCATCTTCCATGGGCTCCATGAACTTCGCATTAACCTCTTCGTACTTTTTCAAAAGGGAAACTATCTCATGGGCTCCCTCCTGTACGATTTCCAGAACTGTTTTGGATTCATCCAGCTGTGGTTCCTGCTCCAAATACCCGACAGTGTAGCCAGGAGCCCACACAACCTCACCTTGGTAAGATTTCTCTACTCCTGCTATTATTTTGAGCAAGGTAGATTTTCCCGATCCGTTGAGACCTATAATACCAATCTTTGCCCCATAGAAAAAGGAGAGGTAAATGTCTTTAAGAATTGCTTTGTTATTGTTCGGCAAGATTTTACCTACGCCGTTCATTGAAAAAATTATCTTTTCGTCTGCCATTATTATAAATTGTTTGGCGCAAAGATAATCATATATTCAAATAACCGCAGAGCTTACTCCCGTGCAGTCAGGGCAGCGGCTTCAATCCCAATCTTTACCAACATTGTATCCAAATACTGTATGGAGACCAAAGAGTCCCTCAATTGTTTGCTCTGCCTTACAGCTGCAGCAAAAAACTCCCTGTTGGCCGCCTTGATCGGATCGGCCGGAGGCGATTCCATCTTAAGAGGATTGATCGGAGTCCCGTTTTTCCAAACCCGGAAATCCAGGTGGGGACCCGTAGAAAGGCCAGTGCTGCCTACATACCCGATAACCTCTCCCTGGCGGACCCTTTTGCCCACGGCCAATCCTTTGGCAAATCGGGAAAGATGCAGGTATGCAGTTGTATATGTAGAATTATGCCGTATCTTAACTTGATTTCCTCCTCCGCTTGTATATGCTCTCTGCGTGACAACTCCATCGCCAATACTCATGACAGGGGTACCAGTGGGGGCAGCATAATCAATCCCGGTATGGGGCCGCACCACCCTGGTTACCGGATGTCTTCGGGAATAGGTGAAGCCCGACGAAATCCTTGTAAAACTCAAGGGTGCCTTAAGAAACGCCTTTTTAAGGTTCTCCCCCTTCTCGCTCCAGTACTGGGGAACCTCGTCCTGGACAAAACGATATGCATCATAATCCCGGCCAGCGTGGGTAAAGACAGCCGAATGTATGGTACCTATGTCAAAAAACCTGTCTCCAACGTACAACTCCTCGTAGACCACCTCAAAGGAATCCCCTTTACGCAGACCAAAGAAGTCCACAGACCATGCGAAGATATCGGACAGCCTCAATGCCAACAAAGGTTGCATTCCTGCTGCCGAGACATCGTTCCACAGGGATGTATTTATAGTGGCCTCTCCGATCCTTATCTTTGAATAGACATCCCTCTCGTTTACTCGGACGTAAAGAGAGTCATGTAACCCAAAGGTTACAAATTTTGTCCTGGTATCTTCGTATACAAGGTATGCCAACCGCGGCTCCTCTTCCCTTGTGTAAAAAGCCTTGTATTCATTACCAACCTTAATAGACTTAAGATCAAACACATTCCGGGATGCCTGGGTTAAAGCGTAGGCATCGGATTGTGAGGCACCCAACCGTGTAATTAAAGTAGTGAAAAAATCACCCCTCTTCACCTGACCCTCCTCCGAGTCAAATTCGGACAATGGAAAGCCAAATTCCGAAATATCCATTGGTGGAGCTTGAGACTCCGTTATCTCATTTTTGTTGTCGCCGTTGTTACTGCACGAAATAATAAAACATGCGATAACAGCCAGATAGAACATTCTTTCCATAATTAATCTTTTTTTCTGGTTTCGAAGATAGTTAATTATGCCCAAACTGTTAAAAAGTTTGTGGAAAAATTTGGAAAAAAATGTAATAAAGTGGAAAAGTTTCTTTAAATTTGCCTTAGTGAAAAAAAGGTAAAAAAGGTCTCAATGGTTAAGTTTATTGGAGAATACACGACAAAGATAGATGACAAGGGCAGGGTTGTTTTCCCATCGTCCTTGAAATCCATGCTCGGTTCCGATGAAGACCAACGCTTTGTGATCAAGAAAGACCTGTTTTTCAATTGTCTGGAAATGTACACCTATCAGGAATGGATCCGTCAGTCCGAAGAGGTCAAGTCACGGCTTAACTTTTTCAAAAAGGAACACGCCCTTTTCTGGAGGGAGTACATGAGGGACAGAGCACTGGTAGAACCCGACGGAAAACTCGGGAGGATCTCCATACCGAAAAGGCTCCTGGACGAAATCGGTGTCCGTAAGGAGCTGTTGTTTGCCGGCAATGATCATAAAATTGAGATTTGGGCAAAAGAGAGTTACGACCAGGAGAGATTACCTGGAGGCGACTATTCGGAACTTGCAGAGAAAATATTAGGATAAGAGCTTGGTTATGGGCAAATACCACATACCTGTACTACTTGAAGAAAGTGTATCAGCCATGGCATTGCGCAATGGCGGTGTCTACGCCGATGTAACATTTGGCGGAGGAGGCCACAGCATGGCTATCCTGGAGAGGATGGGAAAGGACTCCACACTCATCTCCATGGACCGGGACAACGAAGCCCTTGCAAACGGGCCGGCCGACAAAAGGCTGATTCTTGTCCATAACAATTATCGATTTTTAAGGAATTACACGGAGTACCACGGATTCAAAAAGATAGACGGAATATTGGCAGATCTCGGAGTCTCTTCCCACCAGTTCGACACCGGAGAGAGAGGCTTTTCGTTCAGGTTTGACTCACCGCTGGACATGCGGATGAACCAAATGGCAAAAACAACAGCAGCAAAGATTTTGAATAGTTATCAGCAAGATCAGCTGGCAAGAATACTCTACATCTACGGAGAGGTGGAAAACAGCCGTAAGGTTGCAGCCTTGATTTGCGGGGAACGGGAGAAAAACGAGATCAAAAGCACCTTTGATCTCAACAGGGTGTTGGCTCCGGTTTTGCCAAAATTTTCGGAACACAAATACTTAGCCAAGGTGTACCAGGCTCTCAGGATAGAGGTCAACGGTGAGATGAAATCACTCGAACTCTTTCTTGAAAGCACCATGGAGCTTTTGGCCAAGGGAGGACGGCTTGTGGTAATAACCTATCATTCACTGGAAGACAGGATGGTGAAAAACTTCATGAAGTACGGCAATATTACCGGAGTAGCAGACAAAGACCTTTACGGACGTTTCGATGCTCCGTTTGACCTTGTCACAAAAAAACCGGTGGTACCCTCAGAGGAGGAGATATCGGGCAATACCCGTGCAAGGAGCGCAAAACTCAGGGTAGCCGAAAAACGCTGAACAGAAGATAAATTGAAAGGAGTATGGCCAAAAAGAACTGGATGAACGAAATACTGGGAGGACAGATACTGCTGCACAGCGGTATACTGCAGCATGCCCGTTTTGTCCTGCTTGTTTTCGTTTTGGTTATAATCTACATAGCATTGAATTTCTCGGTCGAGCAGAGCCTCAGGATCGAGAGACGAAACAACGCCGAGCTAAAGCACCTCAAGTCCGATTACATCAGCAAATCGGCAAGGCTTCAGTACTCCAGCAAAAGAGATGAGGTAGAAAAAAAACTCAAAAACCTGGGGTCTGAACTTAAGCCTCCGGTAGACCCGCCTTTGAGGATAATCATGGAGGAGAGGAGATGAAGGGTATAATTAAAAGAGTCTATATTATCTACGGATTCGTAATCATGATCGGCCTGGTTGTAATTGGCCAGATCATATACCTGCAGTATTTTGCAGAGATAGAAATTTCGGATGCAGATATCTCGTACCGTAAAGAGGAGATAGAGGCAACCCGCGGCAGCATACTCGCGATGGACGGGAGACCACTTTCTACCTCTGTACCCTATTTCCAGATCAGGATGGACTGTGTTGTACCGTCGGATAATCTGATCAAGGAGGAGTTGGATGCCCTTGCAAGGGAACTCTCTGCATTCTTTGGGAACAAAAGTGCGGCTGCCTATAAAAATGAGATTCTGAAAGCCCGCAAGGAGGGCAAAAGATACCTTGCTTTAGGGAACAAATTAGTGGATTACAGCGAAATGCTGCAAATAAAAGAATTCCCTTTGTTCAAACATGGAGCACTCAAAGGTGGATTGATAACTGAACAAAAAAACCGCAGGAACAATCCATACGGGCGTCTTGCCTATCGTACAATTGGCTTTATCAACAACAACGGGGTGGGGGCAGGACTGGAGGCAAGTTTTAACCATGATCTCAAGGGAATCCCTGGCTACCAAACAGTCCAACGCATGCTGGGAGGAGAATGGATACCGGTCATAGGAGAAAAGTCCCTCTCCCCAAAGGATGGATTTGATATACTCACCACGATCAACATAGATATACAAGAAGCTGCCGAAAGTGCCCTCAAGGAGCAGTTGTCCCTGACCGACGAAATAGAGGGTGCAACAGCCATTGTGATGGAGGTCAAAACCGGAGCAATACGGGCTATCGCCAATATGAAAAAGGGGAAAGGGGGGACTTTTGACGAATCTTACAATTATGCAATCGGCCACGCCACCGAGCCTGGCTCTACATTCAAGCTTGCCACCCTTATAGCCTTGCTGGAAGATGGCTTTGTAACACTTGATACAAAAGTAGATGCCGGCAACGGAAAATGGAAATACAGCACTGCATCGTTCAGCGATGTTGGCAATGGGCTTGGAGTTATAACCGTAAAGGAGGCCTTCCAGAAATCTTCCAACGTAGCTTTTGCAAAGTTGACAGTCGATCACTATTCCGAAAACGAGAAAAAATTCGTGGACCGGATAATGAATCTGAAAATCACGGAAAAATTCAACCTGGAAATTAACGGTGCTGCAGGCAGCGTGATCTACACTCCGGGAGATGCAATGTGGTCGGGTGTCTCACTCCCGTCAATGGCAATCGGGTACTCAACTATGATCACACCGCTTCATACCCTGACCTTGTACAACGCAATTGCCAACAACGGAAAGATGATGAAACCCTACTTTGTGGAGAATGTCCAAAAAAACGGGGTTATCAGCAAAAAGCTGGGAGCACAAGAGGTGAGTGGTTCAATCTGTTCTCGTAAAACTGTAGAGCTGGTCAAACAAGCCTTGAAAGGAGTTGTGGAAGAAGGTACAGGTAAGATCATAAAGGATAGCAGATACTCCATCTCCGGAAAAACCGGAACAGCCAGGATTGCATTCGACGGACGTTACCAGGACGCCTCAGGATACCGTATGCACCAGGCAACCTTTGCCGGATTCTTCCCATCGGATGATCCAAAATACTCTGCCATAGTTGTGTTATATTCAGGCAAGACGCGTGGCAACTTTTACGGAGGCTCTTGGTCGGCCCCTGTATTCAAGAAAATTGCAGATAAAATATATGCCGCAAGTCCGGAATGGAATCCGCCGGTCGCCCCCGATTCCGGAACAGCAGCAACCCAAACACCCCTGCTGGCAGGCAATGGCAAGGAGATCCGACAAATCCTTGCATATCTTCCCGGAGCAGACCCCGCTATTGCCAAAAATGCAGAGTGGTACCAGAGGGATAGTACCGGAGAACAACTTACTCCGGCAGGTCTGGAGACAGGCCTGGTTCCTAATGTTTCGGGAATGGGGTTGAAAGATGCCCTTTATCTGCTCGAGAACCTGGGTTACAGGGTAAGATTTGCCGGCAAAGGAAAGGTTACCGGACAAAATCCCGCACCCGGAACACCTTTGGACAAAAACGGAATTGTAGAAATCCAATTAAAAGAGATATATGAAACTCAATGATATAATATCTAACATCCAGGTAACAGCCATCCACGGGAATAACAACCCTGTTATAACATCTGTCACATTCGACTCCAGGATGGTTTGTGAAGGAGCACTCTTTGTAGCTGTCAAAGGAACCTCCACAGACGGTCACGACTACATTGACAGCGCGTTGGAGAAAGGGGCTGCAGCCATTGTTTGTGAAAAGAGCGGGTACGCAAACAGAGTTGCCACCATCATTGAGACCCCCGATTCAAAGAGTGCACTGGGGTTGATCTCCTCAAATTACTACGACAGACCATCCGAAAAAATGAAGGTAATAGGGATTACCGGCACAAACGGAAAGACCACAACCGTGACCCTGCTTTACCATCTCTTTACCTCCCTGGGATACAAATGCGGGCTTATCTCAACGATTGAGAATATTATTGCCGGCAAAAAAAGTGAGGCGACACACACCACCCCCGACCCGGTGAATCTCAACAAACTCATGCATGAGATGGCATTGGCAGGATGCGAGTATTGTTTCATGGAGGTAAGTTCACACGCTCTGGACCAGGAGAGGGTTGCAGGAATCAACTTCCGGGGTGCCATCTTCTCCAACATCACACATGACCACCTGGACTACCATAAAGACTTCCGATCCTATATCAACGCCAAGAAAAGACTTTTTGACAATCTCCCCTCTTCCTCTTTTGCTCTCACAAACTCCGATGACAAGAACGGAGAGGTGATGCTACAGAACTGCAAAGCACGCAAATACACCTACTCCTGCCTCTCTTTTGCCGATTTCAATTGCAAGATTGTAGAGAATACCCTTGACGGCATGCAGCTCAAAATTGGAAACCGGGATATCTGGTCACGTTTCATAGGCCAACATAACGCATACAACCTGTTGGCTGTCTACTCTACGGCAATATTGCTGGGAGGAAGCGTGGAGGAGGTACTCACCGCATTGAGTGCCCTGCAAAGCGTTTCGGGCAGGCTGGAATATGTCAAAGGAGGAGACAATCTTACTGCTGTCGTTGATTACGCCCACACTCCCGATGCTCTGGGGAATGTGCTCAAAACACTCAGGGATGTTGCAAGTGACACCGAACTGATCACAGTGTTCGGATGTGGTGGCAACAGGGACAAAACCAAAAGGGCAGAGATGGCAAAAATATCGGCCAAATATTCGGACAGGATTGTGGTCACCTCCGACAATCCCAGATTCGAAGAGCCCGAAGCCATTATTGAAGATATCAAAAAAGGTTTCGAAAAAAAGGAACTCCTGAAAGCCATTTTCATTACAGACCGCAGGGAAGCGATTAAAAGTGCCCTCTCGATAGCCCGTCCGGGATCAATCATCCTGGTGGCAGGCAAAGGACACGAGAACTACCAGGATGTCAAAGGTGTAAAACACCATTTTGATGATAAAGAAGAGATTAACGCAGTATTTAAACTAATGGAATAAGAGATGTTATACAACCTATTTGAATATCTCAGGGATTTAGTGGATTTCCCCGGACTCGGACTGTTCCAATACATAACATTCCGGGCCTTCACTGCTGTATTGCTTTCTCTGACGATAGCACTCTTCGCAGGGAAAAAAATCATAGGTATGCTTGCAAAAAAGCAGATCGGCGAGGAAATACGCGATCTTGACCTGGAAGGGCAAATCCAAAAAAAGGGAACTCCTACCATGGGGGGAATAATAATCCTCATCTCTACCGTGATTCCCGCCCTTTTGCTTGGCGACCTCACAAACATATATGTCATATTGCTGATTGTAACCACCATTTGGTTGGGAGGTATAGGTTTCATAGACGACTACATTAAGGTTTTCAAAAAAAACAAAGAGGGTCTTCAAGGGCGCTTCAAGGTATTCGGGCAGGTATTCCTTGGACTGATTGTTGGTATAACATTGTATTATAGCGAACAAGCAGTAATAAGAGTTCCGGTGAAGGCTGCCAACGACCAAATTTATTCCGAAGTGATGGAGGGGAGCGGCAATAACACAACAACCAGGTATTTCAAAGACGAGAAAAGCACCAGGACCACAATCCCATTTGTTAAAAACAATGAATTCGACTATGCATGGCTGACACCTCTCAAAGGAGAAGCCGGCGAAATGGCTGCCTGGGTTATTTACATCATTGCAATAATTTTCATAGTCACTGCCGTATCAAACGGAACAAACCTTACAGATGGATTGGACGGACTCACCACAGGTGTTTCGGTCATCACCGGAACCACACTTGCAATCCTGGCATATTTATCGGGTAATATAATATACGCCAATTATCTCAATATAATGTACCTGCCCAACACAGGCGAAATAGTGATAGTTTTGGCTGCTTTTATCGGAGCTTTGATCGGGTTTCTGTGGTACAACTCCTACCCTGCACAGGTGTTCATGGGAGATACAGGAAGTCTTGCAATCGGAGGAATCATTGCGGTTGCAGCAGTCATGATCAAGAAAGAGCTGCTGATACCAATCTTATGCGGAATTTTCTTTGTAGAGAGCCTGTCGGTAATCATACAAAGATTCTATTTCAAATATACCAGGATAAAACATGGCAAAGGGGTCAGGGTGTTTAAAATGACACCACTTCACCACCATTTCCAAAAAGGGGAGAGTGATGCTCTCATCAAGGTTCCAAGAAATGCTCTTCCAGAGGCCAAAATTGTCACAAGGTTTTGGATCATAGCTGTATTCTTGGCAGTAATAACAATAATAACATTAAAAATTAGATAATTATGTCAAAAGTGGTTGTTCTGGGAGGAGGCGAAAGCGGAACCGGAGCTGCAGTCCTTGCAAAGGTAAAAGGTCACGACGTCTTTTTGTCGGACTGCAACATGATTTCCGAAGATGCCCGGATGCTTTTATCCGATTACGGCATAGGATACGAAGAGGGTGGCCATAGCCGTGATAAAATTATGGATGCAGACCTGGTAGTCAAAAGCCCGGGCATTCCCGACACTGTTCCCATTGTAGAGGAGATTGCCTCCAACGGGATTCCCGTGATTTCCGAAATCGAGTTTGCAGGCAAATACGACAGGGCCAAAAAAATATGCGTCACCGGAAGTAACGGGAAAACCACAACTGCATCAATCATCTATTTTCTGTTAAAGAATGCAGGTCTCAACGTTGGGCTTGCAGGTAACATCGGACAAAGTTATGCATACCAGGTAGCTACCTTCAATCATGACTATTATGTACTTGAAATCAGCAGCTTCCAACTAGATGGGATGTATGACTTCAAAGCCGATATTGCAGTCTTGCTCAACATAACCCCTGACCACCTGGACAGATACGACAATGATATGGAAAACTACATCAAAGCAAAGTTCCGTATTACACAAAACATGTCTTCCGAAGATTGCTTTATTTTTTGTGCCGATGACCAGGTGAGCATTTCGCACCTCAATAAGATAGTACTCCATGCAAAGCAACTCCCGTTTAGCCAGGTAAAAGAGGTAGAACAAGGTGCCTTTGTTCGAGAAGAACAGATGCACGTCAAATATACCGACAACGAGTACCAGATGTTCCTCAACGAGCTTTCCTTGCAGGGCAAACACAACATTTACAACTCCATGGCAGCAGCCATAACCGGTAAAGTACTAAACATCGAGAACAATATCCTCAGGGAGAGCCTCTCCACCTTCAAAGGGGTGGAACACAGACTCGAAAAGGTTCTTAAAGTCAAAAATGTGTTGTATATCAACGATTCCAAAGCAACGAACGTGAACTCGGCATGGTATGCACTTGAGAGCATGAACACACCTGTAGTATGGATTGCCGGAGGGAAAGACAAAGGCAACGATTATGAACCACTTTACGAACTTGTCAAGGATAAGGTTAGGGTGCTGATTTGCCTTGGTGCAGACAACTCCAAGCTTCATAAATGCTTTGGAGGTATGGTTGCAGAGATCCACGATGCACGTTCGGCAGAAGAGGCAGTTTCCATAGCATACCAAAAAGCCCTCCCGGGCGAAACAGTATTGCTTTCACCTGCTTGTGCAAGTTTTGACCTGTTTAAGAATTATGAAGAGAGAGGGAGGCTGTTCAAGGAAGCGGTCAGTAAATTGTAATTAACGACAATATGGAAGGGATTAATTTAGGATTCATCAAGTTGAAAGGAGACAAAGTAATATGGATAATCATATTCCTTTTGTCCATGATATCTGTCATGGCTGTCTACTCATCCAGCAATGCCTTGGCATTTATGGAGAAAAAAAACACCATCGACTATCTTTTCCGCCAGATGCAATTCATCCTTTTCAGCCTGACCACAGTGTTTCTCTTTTACAATATTCCGCTGGGAGTTTACCGGATGTTCTCATTCCTTGTTATGCCGGCCGCAATCCTCCTTTTGATTGTGACAATGACATCGGGAGCCTCCTACAACGATGCCGACAGATGGATCAAAGTATTTGGATTCACAATCCATACCGGGGAGATAGCCAAAATTGCGATAATCATGTACCTTTCCCGTGTAATGGAGGCTCGTAAGTTTGACAATTTCAAAGAGTTTGCCTACTGGGTGGTTGCCCCCTTGGGGTTTGCGGTGCTGCTTATATTAAATGGCAGCATATCCATGGGTTTGCTTATAAGTGCCGTATCATTCCTTATGTTTGTGATTGCCGGCATCAAGTGGAGCCACCTATTCAAAACCGCATTGATCGGAGTTGCAGCCATCGCTATGGTCGTGTTGCTGAACCTCTCCTTTGGAATATTCCCCAGGGTGGAGACAGCGGTCAACCGTATAAAGAACTTTACCACCGAAAAAACAATTGACAGCGAACTTTCGCCAATAGAAAAGCAACAACTCCTGGACAAAACCTTCCAGGCCGACATGGCAAGGATTGCGGTTGCTTCGGTTGGTGTATTTGGCAAAGGACCTGGTAACAGCACCCAAAGGAACCTCCTCCCCCATCCATTCTCCGATTTCATTTATGCAATCATAATCGAAGAGTACGGGCTTTTGCTTGGCGGAGTCTTTGTATTAATGCTCTATTTATGGTTTTTGGCCAGAGCAATCATGGTAACAAAGAAGTGCAGCACCAAATTCAGTTCAATGCTGGTCATGGGACTGGCCATACTTATCACCTCGCAGGCATTGCTGCACATTTGCGTTAATGTGGGGTTGTTGCCGGTCACAGGACATACGCTCCCATTGGTTAGTCTTGGGGGTACCTCCCTGATAATCATGGGAGGTGCATTCGGAATGATCCTGTCGGTAAGCCGTACTGTAGAAGCTGGTAACGATATTGAAGCCAACTCTCCCGCACAAGCAGAAGCGCCACAAGATCAAGAGAATACCCCACTAACAGATCAAAATGAAGAGATAAAATGAGGGAAAAGAGGATCATAATCAGCGGAGGTGGTACGGGAGGACATATCTTTCCGGCAATTTCCATTGCAAATGCATTGAAAAGAGTGGAGCCAGATTGCGAGATACTGTTTGTCGGAGCCCTCGGCAGGATGGAAATGGAAAAGGTTCCCGCTGCAGGTTACAGAATAGCAGGATTGCCGGTGAGCGGACTCAAAAGGTCTCTCTCATTATCCAATCTCAAACTACCTTTCATGTTTGTCAAAAGCATTATTGAGGCGGGACGGATCATTAAAAAATTCAAACCCGATGCTGCTGTGGGTGTTGGCGGTTATGCAAGTTTTCCCCTCCTTAAAGCAGCCTCATTGAAAAAAATACCCTATATAATCCAGGAGCAAAATTCCTATGCAGGAGTAACCAACAAACTGCTTGCAAAAAAGGCGAGTAAAATATGTGTTGCATATGAAGGGATGGAAAAGTTTTTCCCTGCCGGTAAGATTTTACTTACCGGCAATCCCGTAAGGTCCACAATCAAACGGGCAACCCCACAGGAACAAATGGATGCAAAAGCAGGGTATGGGTTTGGGACAGAGACTCCCGTGCTTTTGGTTGTCGGGGGGAGCCTGGGAGCCGGCACCCTCAACACCGCTGTAAAAAAATGGATATTGGAGAACGCCCAAAGCAATATAGGAATCATCTGGCAGTGCGGCAAATACTATTATGACCAGTCTGTTTTGTTCAACCAATCCAATCCAAGGTCATTTGTCCAATGCTTCGAATTCATCTCCAACATGGAGGAGGCCCTTGCTGCTGCCGATGTTGTGATATCCAGGGCAGGAGCCGGAACAATATCCGAACTGTGTATAGCCGGCAAAGCTACAATTTTTGTTCCCTCTCCAAATGTGGCAGAGGACCATCAGACAGCCAATGCCATGGCATTAACGAGTAAAGGAGCAGCCCTGATGGTGAGGGACAACGAGGCTCCTTCAATTTTGATGGCCGAGGCCATGAAACTTTTAAATGACAGGGATACAATAGAAAAATTAGAGAAAAGTATGTTAGGGATGGCGCTATACGGCTCAGATGAAAAAATCGCAGGCCAAGTGCTGTCACTCATCAATTCAAGCAAAGAAGGAGAGAAGTTATGAAAAATGTATATTTCATAGGAATCGGCGGAATCGGGATGAGTGCCCTTGCAAGGTACTATAACCACCAAGGGTGCTATGTTGCTGGTTATGACAGGACCCCATCTAAGCTCACCCACCAATTGGAAGCAGAGGGGATCTACGTCCATTACCAAGACTCACTCTCCAATATTCCTGAAAGGATCAAAGAAGACAAAGAAGCGTTGGTCATCTACACACCGGCCATTCCCCACGACTCTCCAGAACTGCAATGGCTTACTTCCAACGGATACAAAATAATTAAACGTTCGGCAGCACTTGGCCATTTGGCAAGTTCCAAAAAATGCCTTGCAGTTGCAGGAACCCACGGAAAGACAACAACCTCAACCCTGCTTGCCCATATACTGGAACATTCGGGGGAGGGCTGCACAGCGTTCCTTGGCGGCATTTCGGTAAACTACAACACAAACCTTTTGCTTAGTCGCAACAATGTCCTGGTAGCTGAGGCCGATGAGTTCGACCGCTCATTCCTGCAATTATGGCCGCAAATCGCAGTCATAACCTCTGCCGATGCCGACCACCTGGATATATACAACGACCACAGCACAATAATCGGGGCTTTTGCAGATTTTGCAGCACAGGTGAGCCAAAGCGGCTCCCTTGTGGTAAAGAAGGGAATTGAGCAAGCTGTCACATCCAAGGCAAAGACCAAAGTATACACCTACTCATACGATTCTCCATGTGATTTCTACGCCGGAAACCTCGTTATGGAAGAGGGAGGCTACTTCCGTTTTACACTCAATTATCCCGGAGGCAGTATAGACGATTGCAAGGTAGGAATACCTGGTTGGATTAATGTGGAGAATGCTGTTGCTGCCTCGGCAGTCGCCATCCTCCACGGCACCGATCCCCAAAAGGTAAAAGAGGCTCTGGCACAATTCCGCGGAGTCAGGAGAAGGTTCGAATTGCTTCTCAAAACCCGGAAATGCGCCTATATAGACGACTACGCCCACCACCCCAAGGAGCTTTCAGCAGCCCTGAGTTCCATCCGGAACATCTTTCCCGGCAAAAAAATCACTGTTGTTTTCCAGCCTCACCTGTATACACGTACCAGGGATTTTGCCCAGGAGTTTGCACAAAGCCTCAGCCTTGCCGACGAACTGATATTGCTGGACATATACCCGGCAAGGGAGCTGCCGATCGAGGGCATTACCTCCCAAACCATACTAAAGGATGTTACCTTGGAAGAGAAAACCCTTACAAGCAAGGAAAATCTGTTTGAAGTGCTTTCAAACAAAAAAATTGAGGTACTTGTAACATTTGGAGCAGGTGATATCGACAGGCTGACTGAACCCATTGCAGAGTATTTGAAAAACAGGTACGATGTTTAAAAGGATTCTCATATACACAGGATACAGTGTGATAACCATTGCGCTGGCTGCCTATTTTTACCTCTCTTCACAGTTGGTTACAGCAGAGAGCAGGCAGCTCTCTTGCAAAACTATCGAAGTGATTATCCTGGACAGCGCATACAACCGGTTCGTGAGCCGCAGCGAAATCAAGGGACTGCTTAACGAAGAGGGGATTAAGACAGGACAAAGCAAACTGGCAGAGATCAACCAGCACCATCTGGAACAGGTGATTAACAACCGCACTGCTGTGAAGGTTTCACATGTAAGCTATACCAGGAGCGGGAACCTACGGGTCCACATAACCCAAAGAAGGCCTATCATCCGTTTAGAAACAGTTAACGGAGGGTTTTACATGGATGACTCTGCATACATCTTCCCGCTTATCCGAAGCTTTACTTCCTACGTACCCGTAGTTACAGGAGAGCTGGCACTCTCTTTACCTCCCGGGTATCGTGGAGAGGGAGACCTGGAAGACAAAAAAATTGCAGGACTATACAACATGGCATTGTTCCTCGACCAAAACCAAGACTGGAATGCCATGATAGAGCAGATTTACGTGGATTCGCACGGAATACTCTACATGACTCCCAGGGCCGGCAAAACAGAGATTATATTCGGAACACCCGAAAACATAGAGTACAAGTTCAAAAAACTGGACAGTTTTTACAAAAAGGTTGTCCCTGCAATGGGTTGGGACGCATACAGCACTGTAGACCTTAGCTTTAGTAACCAGCTTGTATGTAAGAAAACAGAAAAACACCAAGAGAATAAACAGATAAAAACATAAACTTATGAATAATTACATCGCAGCGATTGACCTGGGTACAACCAAGGTAGTAACCCTGGTCGGAGAGAAAACAGAATCAGGATTCAAGATCATAGCCTACATGGAGGTTCCTTCCAAGGGAGTAATGAGAGGAGAGGTTGTGAATATCCAGAATGTCCTGGATTCGCTCCTTCCGGCACTGGCAGAGGTAAGACGTTCCCAATCGATAGAGATAAAGGATGTGTTTGTAGGTATTGCCGGACAAAATATCAAATGTATGTCTCAAAGGCTGAGCCGTAACCGCAGCAAGTCGGACGACCTGATCATGGACGATGAGATAGAAGAGATGATCAAGGAGATGGCAAACTCCCGTGTACCTGCCGGCGAAAAGATCCTTCATGTTATCCCCCAAGCCTATAATGTAGATGACCATATAGGTGTAGAGAATGCTAGTGGCATGACAGGCACCCGCATAGAAGGAGACTACAAGCTGTTTATTGGAAAAATAAACTCCGTAGAACATAGTAAGCTAGTAATAAACAGGGCAGGATTAAACCTTAAGGAACTCATCCTGGAGCCTGTGGCCTCGGCAAAAGCTGTGCTTACCGAAGACGAAATGGAGCTCGGAGCAGCAATGATAGATATGGGAGGAGGAACCACAGACCTGTTGATCTACCATAACAATATTATCAGGCACACAGCCGTAATTCCGTTTGGAGGCAATTCCATTACAGAAGACCTTCGCCAAGGGTGCAGTGTTTCCCTTAAGAACGCAGAGCAGATGAAAATCCAGTATGGCTCTTGCTACAGCGAGTTTGCACCCGAAAACAAAACTGTTGTGATACCCGGTATCGGAGGGCTGGAAAACAGGGAGGTCTCCTTCAAGTACATTGCCGGAATCATCGAAGCCCGGGTAGAGGAGATAATAGAAGCAATCATGTATGAAATTGAGAATTCCGGCTATATGGACAAACTGGGGGCTGGGATAGTCCTTACCGGAGGTGGCTCTCAATTGACAAATCTCAAACAATTTATCCAGTCAAAAACAGGATATTCCGTTAGGATTGCCTCTCCCGTAAACCACCTTTCGCACGACACTCCGCAGGAGGTTTGCAAGCCTTCCTCTTCTACAGCAATCGGATTGCTTATGATTGGTCACGATAAAATGAAGAATATTGCCCAATCTGCACCCGAAGAGGAGCCGGTGCTTTTCGAAGATCTGGAAATTGCGGCTCCTGCCACATCCAAAGAGGAAAAAAACAAGAAAAAAAGTATCAGGAAAACCGGAAGGTTTCTGGGGGGAGTATCCCATATTTTGGGGGATATATTTGACACAACCAATAATGAAGCATAACTTTGCATTATGATGGAAGAATATTTACCGACAGACTGGGAATCCGGAAAGTCAATAATCAAAGTTATTGGTGTAGGAGGCGGCGGAGGCAACGCTGTGAACCAAATGTACCGCCTGGGGATCAAGGATGTGGACTTTTTGATCTGCAACACCGATAACCAAGCTTTGAGGGCTAGCCCTATTCCCGAAAAGATCCAGCTGGGTAACGATGTAACCCGTGGCCTTGGCGCAGGGTGTAACCCCGAAAAAGGAAGGAAAGCAGCCATGGAAAGCATAGATGTTATCCAAAAATCCCTGGAAGGTGGTACAGAAATGGTATTTGTCACTGCCGGTATGGGTGGGGGCACCGGTACCGGAGCAACACCCGTCATTGCAAAGATTGCAAGGGACATGGGACTTTTGACAGTGGGAGTTGTTACACTGCCGTTCCGTGATGAGGGAAGCGAGTTCCTCAAAAGGGCACTCCACGGAATCAAAGAGCTGGAAAAAAACGTGGACAGTCTTTTGATCATAGACAATCAAAAGCTTTACAAAATCTTTGGGGAGCTATCGATATTCGAAGCATTTCCCAAGGCTGACTCAGTATTGTCTACTGCTGTCAAGGGAATTGCAGAGATCATTACCCGCCCTGGCTTTATCAATGTAGATTTTGCCGATGTTCGCATGGTTATGGAAAACAGCGGAATGGCCCTTATGGGCTCTGGAACCGCAAGTGGGGACAACCGCGCTATCCGGGCGGTGGAAGAGGCTTTCTCCTCTCCTCTGCTCAATGATTTTGACCTGACCTCGGCAAAAAACGTATTGGTCAATATCACATCCAGTGACACCCATGGCCTTACAATGGCAGAGTTATCACAGGTCATGGACTACATCAGCGAGTTTACAGGAGGCAACGCATCCAATTTCAAACGCGGAGTGCTGTGTGACCCCGATATTGGCAGTGCCATCAGCGTTACCATTGTTGCCACCGGATTCGATATGAATACCCTTCCCCAGATTTCCACAAACGGAGGAGAGATAATCGACGTCCATGTCTTAGGGCAGGACCAACCCGAAAAGGAGGCTACTCCTGCAAAGCCTAAGGCAGAGGAAAAGATCACAATAATCCCGGTACAGGCTCCTGTAAGGAACACCCCGGTCAACCTGCCACAAGCAGGCGAAAAAGCCGAAACCAACTTTATAAAAAAAGAGAAACCCACCCTGATCATCGATCCGGGTGAAGATATAACTCGATTCGAGAACCAACCGGCATACATAAGGAAACAGCTCAAAATAAAGCATCAGGATGGCAGCCTGCCAACAAAAGAGATGCGTGACAGCAGCACCTTCAGGCTGGAAGAGAGCAACGGCAAACAACAATTGCTTTCGGATAACTCATTCATCCACCAAAACCAGGATTGATATGGAAAGGAAGACCAGGGTAAGATTTGCTCCCAGTCCTACAGGGCCCTTGCATATGGGCGGAGTGAGGACAGCATTGTACAATTATCTCTACGCAAAACAGAAAGGAGGTACTTTCATACTCCGGATAGAGGATACCGACTCGCAAAGGTTTGTTCCGGGCGCCGAGGAGTATATTATAGAATCCCTTGCATGGTGCGGCATTTTGCCCGATGAGGGTATCGAAGGAGGAGTTGTTGCAACCCAGCCCTCGGCACAACACCCACATGCACCATACAGGCAATCACAAAGGAAAGATATTTACCAAAGGTATGCTTTGGAACTTGTAGCCAAAGGTCATGCCTACTATGCATTTGACTCTGCTGCCGAACTTGAAGTTATGAGAAGCAGGGCCGAAGGCGAGGGTAAAACCTTCACTTACAACCATGAGGTACGGGACTCTCTGAACAACTCACTTTCCCTTAACCAAGAAGAGTGTGCAAAGAGACTATCTGAGAACCACAACTGGGTTATACGGTATAAGATGCCTGCAGACCGGATCATCAAAATGAAAGATATGATAAGGGGAGAAATCGAAGTTAACAGCTCTACCCTTGACGACAAGGTGCTGTGGAAGGCTGCAGACCAACTTCCCACCTATCATCTTGCCAACGTAGTGGATGACAAACTCATGGAAATATCCGATGTTATCCGTGGAGAAGAGTGGCTGCCCTCGCTTCCACTTCACTACATGTTGTATGAATCCCTGGGTTGGGAGAATCTTAGGCCCTCTTTTGCCCACCTGTCGCTATTGCTCAAACCCGACGGCAAAGGGAAACTCAGCAAAAGGGACGGAGACCGTCTTGGATTTCCCGTATTTCCTTTGGAATGGAAAAACGAGCAGGGAGAAATTTCCAAAGGTTACAGGGAGGAGGGCTATTACCCCGAGGCATTTGTGAATATGCTGGCTTTCCTTGGATGGAATCCAGGTACCGAACAGGAGATCTTTTCCCTGGATGAGCTTGTCAACGCCTTTTCAATGGAGAGGGTTGTCCGCTCGGGTGCCAAGTTCAATGCCGAAAAGGCCAAATGGTACAACCAAGAGTACCTTAGGAAAAAGGATACCATGGAACTTGCAAAAGAGTTGATGCCAATTTTGGCAGAAAAAGGTATAACCAAAGAGCCTCAATATGTTTGTAAGGCATTGGACCTTATCAAGGACCGGATAGCCTTTGTAAAGGAGGCGTGGCCACTGGCCGATTACCTCTTTGAGGCCCCCACATCTTACGACCCCAAGGTAAAGGCAAAGTTTTGGAATGAACAGACGCCGGCAATAATTGGAGACCTATGCAAAGTGTTGCAGGAAAGCGAAAGCTTTGAGAGTTCCGCAATTGAAGAATTGCTCCCCAAATATATAAAGGAAAACCAATTACCGATGGGTGTCGTGATGAACTCGCTCAGATTGTTACTCGTTGGTGAGTCCAAAGGACCGGGTGTTGCCGAAATAATGGCACTTTTGGGCAGAGAGGAGACCTTGAGACGTTTGGCACAGGAGATTTAATCAATCTCCTCTTTAGATGCCCCTGATTCTTTTTTCCCATTTCCATGCCGACCGCATGACCTCCTCCACGGGGGTGTCTGCAACCCATCCAAGCTCCTTGTTGGCTTTGGCAGGATCAGCCCAAACCTGTTCCACATCGCCTGCCCTTCTTGGAGCAATACGGAATGGAACTTTCACATTGTTCGATTCCATGAAAATGTCCAACACTTCCAGTACCGATAATCCCCGCCCGGTACCAAGGTTAAAGTACTCTGACGTTCCCCTCACCTTTTTTCCCCTGAGCCTTTCGATTGCTGCAACATGGGCTTTGGCAAGGTCGCAAACATAAATATAATCCCTGATGCAAGAGCCGTCAGGAGTATTGTAATCATTCCCGAAAACGCTGAGCTCCTTACGTAAACCAGCTGCTGTCTGGGTTACAAACGGGAGCAGGTTCTGAGGGACGCCCCTGGGCAATTCACCGATATGGGCAGAAGGGTGGGCTCCGATAGGGTTGAAATACCTGAGGGATATCACATTGAGATCAGACTTAGGAGTGTTTACACAATCCTCCAATATACTCTCACACATTTGCTTGGTTTTTCCGTAAGGCGATTGAGCAGGTTTCAGGGGCGCCTCTTCTCCCACAGGGAGATGGTCGGAGGATGGCTGCCCGTAAACAGTGCAGGAAGAGGAAAACACAATCGACCCATTGCCCTTGGCCATCATGATTCCTGCTAGATTTATAAGGGAAACCAGGTTGTTGCTGTAATACATCAATGGCCTTTCCACACTCTCTCCCACCGCTTTGTAAGCTGCAAAATGGATAGCATGGTCAATGTCGGGAAACTTATCGAAGAGTGCCTCAAGCGAGGCCTTGTCTGTACAATCAATCTTTTCAAAAACAGGTTTGACCCCGATTATCTTTTGAATTCCATCGAGCACCTCTTCCGAGGAATTTGACAGGTTATCTGCAATGACAGGCTCATATCCTGCAGTATAGAGTTCAACGACGGTATGTGCGCCAATGTACCCGGCACCCCCTGTTACAAGTACTTTTTCCCTTTTCATTGCTTGTATTTGTTAAAAATCAGGATTTGTAGAACTCCTTGATGGCCTCGCAAATATTTTGTTGGATCTCCAGGTTCAGTTCGGTATGCATTGGTAAAGATAAGACTTCTCTGGCCAGCTTTTCGGAATTATCAAGTGGAACCCGTACTGCCGAGATGGGTATAAATGCCTCTTGTTTATTGAGTGACAACGGGTAATATGTCATAGAGGCAATGCCTTTGGATGCCAGGAACTCCCTTAATTTGTCTCGCTCTTTTACCCGGATTGTGAATTGGTGGTAAACGTGGTTGCTGTAAGGCACTTCTGTTGGCAACACTATCTCTTCTAGCCCGCTAAGAAGCTCTTTGTATATCCGGGCTGCGCTGTACCTGGCTGCAGAATATCCGTCCAGATGTTGCAGCTTTACGTTTAATATTGCAGCCTGTATGGAATCCAGCCTGGAATTGCAACCAATTATATCGTGGTGGTATTTGACTTTTTGACCATGGTCGGTCACCATTTTTATACTGGCGGCCAATTTGCTGTCCTGGGTAAAGATCGCGCCTCCGTCACCGTAACATCCCAGGTTTTTTGTGGGGAAAAATGAGGTACACCCGATATGGCCAATGGTTCCCAGGTATTTTTGAGTCCCGTCGGCAAAGGTGTACTTTGCCCCAAGTGCTTGAGCGTTGTCTTCAATCACAAACAGTGAGTGCTCCCGTGCAATCTTCATGATCTCCTCCATAGGGGCAGCCTGGCCAAACAGGTGAACAGGCACTATGGCTTTGGTTTTTGGCGAAATAGCCTTGACAATCCCTTGAGCATCGATGTTAAAAGTGGTTTCATCCACATCCACCAAAACAGGTACCAGGCCGAGCAAACCAACAACCTCTGCTGTTGCAGCAAAAGTAAATGACGGCACAATGACCTCGTCTCCAGGCTGCAGGCCCAGAGCCATCATCGCAACCTGCAGGGCATCCGTACCATTGGCACAACCTACCACATAACCGGAGCCAAGGTATCCTGCAAGGTTTTTTTCAAATTCATGTACCGCCGGCCCGTTAATAAAACTGCAGCTGTCTACGACATCCTGGATGGATCTGTCAATATCTTCCTTGATCTTTAAATATTGACCCCTCAGGTCAAGCATAGGAATCTTCATATCTCATATTATTATCGAACTACAAATGTATAAAATTCTTCACTCATTTAATAAATCGCTATCTTTGCAACTATGAAAGAGTTTGTAAAAAACATAGGAATAGCCTCCGACCATGCAGGATTTGAGATGAAAGAGGCCATTAAAAAATTTCTGGAGGAGCATAACGTAAAAGTTAAGGACTTTGGCACAAACTCCTCCCAGAGTATGGATTACCCCGATGTTGCCCACCCGCTCGCAACAGCTGTACAGGATGGAACCCTCCCCTTGGGAATCGCTATCTGCGGTTCCGGAAACGGAATCAGCATGACCCTCAACAAACACAAGGGAGTCAGGGCTGCATTGTGCTGGAATACCGAACTTGCGCAACTAGCCCGTAACCACAATGATGCAAACATACTCTCCCTGCCTGCAAGGTTCATTGAGACATCTACTGCCATCCGGATTGTGGAGACCTTCCTGAGCAGTGCATTCGAAGGGGGCAGGCACCTCAACAGAGTCAACAAGATCGATTGCGTGTAAAGAGACAGGATGGCAACACCCCATAAAACAATCAACGGAGCCACAGTCATGGACAGGCATTCGTTGAATTCACAGCTTTCCAGGAATCCCGGGGATTATCCCGGCGGTTTGGTTTTCCTGATAGACAAACCTTACGGGTGGACTTCCTCTGATGCTGTCAGGAAACTAAAGTTTTCACTGCAAAGATGGTTTGGCGTCAAAAACATCAAGGTTGGGCATGCAGGCACCCTGGACCCTCTTGCAACAGGGGTGCTTATGGTGTGTGCCGGCAAAGCAACCAAAATTGCCGAGGCCCTTCAATCCCAGGAAAAAGAGTATATTGCCGAGATTACATTTGGTGCTACAACACCCTCCTTTGACCTGGAAAAGGAGGTTGATGCAACATTCCCCACGAGCCACATAACCAAAGATGCCATTGATTCCGTAATACCCGGGTTCCTCGGTACCCAGGAACAAATGCCACCACTCTTTTCGGCAAAGCTGATTGATGGACGCAGGGCATACGAGATTGCCCGGGAAGGCAAAGAAGCAACTATGAAGCCGGCATTGATCACAATCCACAGAATGGAGATCATGCTTTGGGAACCTCCTGTGCTCACACTACGGATTTCTTGCAGCAAAGGCACGTATGTCAGGTCCATTGCTAGGGATCTTGGGATTTCCTTGGGTAGCGGTGCTCATCTTAGCGGGCTTATCCGAAGCTCTTCGGGAGAGTTCAGGGTTGCCGATGCAATTTCTTTTGAAAAGCTGAAACCTTTTTTCGAATAATACGTATAATTAGATACTTGTTTATTTTCGAAAATCAGTATCTACATCTATATGAAATTATCACAGTTCAATTATCATCTCAATCCTGACCAAATAGCCAAATACCCGTCAAAGTACAGGGACGAATCGAGACTATTGGTCCTCCACAGAAAAACCGGAGACATAGAGCACAAAACCTTCAAGGACATCCTTGAATTAAGCAACGAAAACGACCTTTTTATCTTTAACAACACCAAGGTCTTCCCAGCCAGGCTCTATGGCAATAAAGAAAAGACCGGAGCCGAAATCGAAGTGTTCTTGTTAAGAGAACTCAACAGGGAGCAAAGGTTATGGGATGTACTTGTCGATCCTGCAAGGAAAATCCGGATTGGAAACAAACTCTATTTTGGAGAAAACGACAATCTGGTTGCAGAGGTAATAGACAACACAACATCCAGGGGCCGAACTTTGCGTTTCTTGTTTGATGGCACACACGAAGAGTTCAAGGCTACGCTTTTCAAGCTTGGCGAAATGCCTATCCCAAAATGGATCAGGCCAAAAGCAGAGGCAATTGACAGCGAGAGGTACCAGACAATCTTTGCACACCACGAAGGAGCTGTAGCGGCACCTGCTGCAGGGCTCCACTTTAGCAGGGAACTGCTCAAAAGAATGGAGATAAAAGGAATAGATACCACTCAAATTACCCTTCATATGGGACTTGGCAACTTCCGTACGGTAGACGTAGAGGACCTCTCAAAACACAAGATGGACTCCGAACAGGTTAACATATCGGAAGAGAGTGCAAACATCATCAACACTGCAAAAGAGAGAGGCAACAAAGTCTTTGCCGTAGGAGTCACTGTCATGCGTGCTATTGAAACTTCCGTCACAACCCGAAACCAACTCAAACCCTACGAAGGCTGGACAAACAAATTTATTTTCCCCCCCTACCACTTTTCAATTGCAGACGCCCTGATTTCAAACTTCCAGCTCCCGCAGAGCACCATGCTGATGACAGCCGCTGCTTTTGGAGGATTCGACAACGTTATGAGAGCCTATAATGTTGCCCTGAAAGAGGGATACAAGATCGGCACGTACGGAGATGCAATGTTGATTATCTGATTATCCTTTTTCAAGAAAAATTATCCTTTTTCAAGATCAGGGCAACTGTTCATGTAGTAATTTTGGCCAAAAAGGCCTTATGGATTACCCAGAAAGGGTTTACATGGTTGCCCTCAACAAACTGTTCACTTACGAACCTGCCTTTGCTAGGGAACTTATTGCAGAAGCAGGTTCTGCCTCTGCAATATTCACTCTTCTCAAAAATGATTTCACGGCAGTACTACGCAAAAAAAGTGAGTCTGCCGGTGTGGTGTCGTATGAAACGCTGGCCGCAGATTCTTGCGAAGAACTCAGGTGGGCAGAGTCCTCCGGAATTTCGGTCATGTTCTGCAACGATCCGTTGTCAGGGTACCCCCCTCAGTTACTGGAGTGCGATGACCACCCCCTGGTCATATATAAAAAAGGGAACCTCTCACTGGATCACCAATCTTTCTTGGGGGTGGTCGGGACAAGGAGGGCAACACCCTACGGTCGCGAAGCCTGCAAAAGGATAATCGGTGACATTGCCAATCAACTACCGGGCACCGTTATTGTAAGCGGCCTGGCATTCGGGATAGACATAGAGGCCCATAAAGCGGCCATGGATAACGGGCTTCCCACAGTAGCCGTTCTGGGGTGCGGTCCGGACAGCATCTATCCCTCCTCCCACGCCAGGTACTCTGCAAGTTTGATGAAAAACGGTGCATTTTTAACCGAGTTCCCAAAAAAAAGCCGCAACCATAAAATCAATTTCCTCCGCCGCAACAGGATCATTGCAGGGCTCTGTGAAGGAGTGCTGGTGGTAGAATCGGCAGAAGACGGAGGCTCCATGATCACCGCAGAACTATCAAACGGGTACAACAGGGAGGTTTTTGCATTACCCGGCAGGCTTGGCGACAAAATGTCGCAAGGTTGTAACTATCTTATTGCTAATAATAAGGCTACGATTTTCACATCAGTAAAAGCATTGGCAACACAACTAGGCTGGAAAAGCCTGCAATCAAAAGGCACTGGTGTCCAGATGAGCATATTGGACCCGCAAGGTTCCGATAAAGAAAAAATATTAGTAGTTTTGTCTTCCGGAAGTGAGCCTGGAGTAGACTCGATTGCTGCCCAGACATCCATTCCTGCCGGCAAGCTGCTCTCCCTCCTGCTGGAGCTGGAGCTCGAAGGCAGGATTTATTCGTTGCCGGGTAAAAGATACTCGGCACTATAGGCACAAAGGAATGACAAATTTTATAGATACACACATACACCTATACGACAAAGAGTTCGAAAACGACCTTGGCCATGTGGTCTCCCGGGCAAACAGTGCCGGCATAACAAAAGTGATCCTCCCTGGAATTGACAGCTCAGTTTGGGATTCCCAAAGCAAGGTGATTTCCGGGTTCCCCGGGTTTGCATACGGTTGCGCAGGGCTACACCCCACTTCGGTGGGGAGCGACTGGCTCCGGGAGCTCGATTTTGCATTGGAAAAAATTGAGAACCCTGGCATTGTTGCCGTTGGCGAAATCGGCCTGGATTGTTACTGGTCGGTAGAATTCCTTGATCAGCAAATTATTGCGTTCGAAGAGCAACTCAGGGCAGCTGCAAAAAGGGATCTTCCGGTCATTATCCACTCCAGGGATGCCACCGAACTTATTTTTAAATCAATCGAAAAGCTTAAGCATTTGGGATTACGTGGCGTTTTCCACGCATTTTCGGGGAGTTACGAAACCTACCGTCAAATCCGTAAATCCGGGAACTTCCTGGCTGGCATAGGAGGTGTCATAACATTCAAAAACAGCAAACTATCCCAGGTTGTCGAGAAGATGGACAAAGAAGACATAGTACTTGAGACCGACGCCCCATGGCTCGCTCCCGCCCCATACCGGGGAAAGAGGAACGAACCTGCATACATCCGGGAGATTGCAACAAAAGTTGCCGGGGTACTAGGTTGTGATTTGGAAGAAATAGCACAAACAACAACAGATAATGCACTCAGATTATTCAAAATCAATAAGTGACCAAAAGGCCAACATCCTCCTTATATACACAGGAGGCACCATCGGCATGAAGCAGGATCCGGAAACACTGGCCCTTGTACCCTTCAATTTTGAGGAGATACTAGCAGAGGTTCCCGAACTCAAGAAGATCGTACATACAATAGATACCCACTCATTCGACCCTCCGGTAGACTCATCCGATATTGAGCCTTCCCGCTGGAAGGAGATTGCAGATGTGATTTACCAAAAATATGACAATTACGATGGGTTCGTGATTTTGCACGGCACCGATACAATGTCATATTCTGCATCTGCACTTGGATTTATGATGGAAAATCTGGAAAAACCGGTAATCTTTACCGGGAGCCAGTTACCTGTAGGGATGCTCCGTACCGACGGCAAGGAAAACCTCATTTCCGCCATAGAAATTGCTGCTGCCAGGGATACCCTGGGAAGGGCAATTGTTCCCGAAGTGTGCATCTACTTTGGCAGCCAGCTATTCCGTGGTAACCGGACCACAAAGGACAACGCCGAAAACTTCAACGCTTTCCGCTCACCCAACTATCCACCCCTTGCCGAGGCCGGTATACATATAAAATACAACCAACATTACATCAATTACCCATCACAATGGGGTAGGGCACTCCATATAAAAACCTCAACATGCAACCGTGTAGCTGTAATGAGGCTTTTCCCGGGCATTACCCCCGAAGTTGTCAAAGGTATCACCGGAATACCCGGGCTCAGGGCACTCGTTCTGGAGACCTACGGTTCGGGCAATGCCACAACCCGAAGGTGGTTCCTTGACATACTCGAAGAGGCTGTTCAAAACGGACTTATTATCCTTAACGTGTCACAATGCCCTGCCGGAAAAGTAGATATGGAGGCATACGCTACCGGAATCCAGCTCAAGGAAATGGGGGTTATCAGCGGGCATGACAGCACTTTGGAAGCAGCCGTCACCAAATTATTTTTTTTACTGGGACATCAATCTGAAAACAATACTATTAAGGAGCTGCTTAATAAAAATTTAAAAGGAGAAATTTCAATCAATTAGTGTTTATTTAAAAAATCTTTCTAAATTGCACGATAATTGGCTTTACTACGTAAACAGATAACTATTTAAAATACATTGTTTAATACTTTAATCATTCAAAAATTTATGAAAAAATTTTTCATGTTTTTGGCAGTACTTGGTTTCATTACCATTTCTGCACAGTATGCTGCTGCTCAAACACCGGACCCTGCATCTGACCTGACAGTTCAACAGGAAATGCCTATCCACCAGCAGCTTAAAACTAAATTTATCGAAGGTGGAGCTGGTTTCATGGCCAGTATCCTGATGTGTTTGATCTTTGGTCTGGCAATCGCCATCGAAAGGATCATTTACCTGAATATGGCAAGCACCAACACCGATAAACTACTCAGGAAAATTGAAGAAGCAATGGCCAATGGCGGAGTTGAGGCTGCAAAAGATGTGTGCCGCAATACCAAAGGCCCTGTTGCAAGTATCTTCTACCAAGGTCTTGCACGTGCCGACGAAGGTATAGAGGTTGTTGAAAAATCAGTTGTTTCATACGGTTCTGTTCAAATGAGCCAGCTGGAAAACGGTCTTTCATGGATTTCGCTCTTTATCTCAATTGCTCCTATGTTGGGTTTCATGGGTACTGTTATTGGTATGATCGGAGCTTTCGATGCTATCGAGGCAGCCGGAGATATCTCCCCCAACCTTGTTGCCGGTGGTATTAAAGTTGCTCTTATCACTACCGTTACCGGTCTTATCGTAGCGATTATCCTCCAGATTTTCTACAACTACCTGATCGCAAAAATCGACGGTATCGTTGTTACTATGGAAGATGCTTCAATCTCGCTTATCGATATTTTGGTAAAAGCTAAAAAATAATTGAATTATGTCAAAATTCGCAAAATATATCTTATTCCTGCTTTTCGGGCTGGGAGTATTGCTTACAATTCTGTTCTTCATCAATCAGGATGGCATGCTGGACACTTACCTGTTCTATGCTTACCTGCTGTTTGGAGTCGGAGCTGTTTTGGCGATAGTTCTTCCGCTGATTAGCATGGCCCAAAATCCCAAGGCTCTTAAGAAAGTCTTGTTCGGGATTTTGCTGGCTGCAGGACTGGTGGTTGTGTCGTATCTGCTGGCTTCCGGAGACCCGGTAGCTGTAAACCTGGCCGAAGAGCCCACTGCTTTTACATATAAAATCACAGACACAGGTCTGATTCTTACATACATACTACTGGCAGTATCGTTCTTTTCAATAATTGCCGGCAGTGTTATGAACATGGTTAAAAACCGCTAATTAATTAATCAATATGGCAAGACCAACACAGGAAATCAATGCAGGGTCGATGGCTGACATCGCTTTCTTGCTGCTTATATTCTTCCTAATGGTGACAACCATGGACACCGAGACAGGTCTGCAGCGTCGTCTTCCCCCTATGCCCGATGAGAATCAGCAACAGGAGGATGTAAAGATCAACAAGCGTAACATCCTTGTTGTACGTCTTAACGACAATGACCGCTTGTTTGCCGGTGGAGACATGATGGATGTGAGCCAGCTCAAGGATAAAGCCAAGGAGTTCCTTTTGAACCCTGCGAACAGTGAGAATCTTCCTGAGAGGGAAATCAAACCTATCGAAGGTTTTGGAAACTATGCCGTATCAAAAGGAGTAATATCCCTGCAAAACACCCGCGGGACCAGCTACAAGGCCTATATAGCGGTTCAGAACGAACTGGTGAAGGCAGTAAATGAGATCCGCGATGAGTTTGCAATGCAAAACTTCGGAAAACCATACGTGGCACTTGACGAGGAAAAGCAGAGGATTGTAAGGGATGCTATCCCTCAGAACATCTCTGAGGCAGAACCTAAAGATACCGGCAAAAAATAGAAATCATAAAAAGAGAGAGATTATGGCAAAATTTTCAAAAAAAGGGAAAAAAGGTGCGCCTGCATTAAGTACGGCTTCGCTTCCCGATATTGTCTTCATGATTCTGTTCTTCTTCATGGTTTCTACAACTATGCGACAAACAGACCGTCTGGTAAATGTTAAGTTACCTGAGGCTACCGAAGTTGCAAAACTGGAGAGGAAAGACCTTGCTGCATACATTTACGTTGGAACACCTATTGCCAGCCGTCAGGCACAATACGGTACCGACGCACGTATACAGCTCAACGATTCCTTCAAAACGGTAGATGACATCAGAGACTTTATCGCTGCCGAGCGTGAAACACTTAGTGAGGCAGACCGTTCTTTCATGACAGTAAACATCAAAGCCGACGAAAACGTCCGGATGGGTATCGTAACTGATATCAAACAGGAGTTAAGGAGAACCTCAGCTTTGAGAATTATGTACAATGCGAGAAGGTCCGAGTAAACCTCTATAAATTATTTCGGGAACAGGGTGGCTTTTGAACAGAAGTACACCCTTTCTTGTATATAACAGTATCCAAATACAATTTATCATGAAAAAAAGATTATTTGCAACACTGATGGTTATCTTCGCAATTGTTGCGACAGTCAATTCACAGCAATTCAACAGGAGAGGCCCTATGAATCCACCAAAATTCGTTTTCCTTTTCATCGGGGACGGAATGGGGCTTAACCAGGTTTCCATGGCAGAAGCTTACCTGTCGGCCCAAAAGGGAGAAGTAGCAAACGAAGCACTTTCATTTACAAAGTTTCCGGTTATGGGTATGTCCACCACATATTCTGCCAATTCATATATCACCTGCTCTTCGGCAGCAGGAACTGCCCTCTCTACCGGTGTCAAAACCAACAACGGTATGCTTGGGGTTGACCCGCAAGGGAACAAATTGGAAAGCATAAGTTACAAAATTCACAATAAGGGAATCCCTGTCGGGATTGTATCCAGTGTCACTATTGACCACGCAACCCCTGCTGCATTTTACGCAAACAGTACCAGCCGCAACAACTATTACGAAATTGCCGTTCAGTTGCCCCAAAGCGGTTTTGAGTTCTTTGGCGGAGGCGGTTTTGCACAACCAACAGGTCCGGACAAAGACCAGAAAGATATCTATGAAGTTCTAGAAGAGGGAGGCTATAAGGTAGCGAGGGGAATCAAAGAGTACTCTGCTATAAGGGGACAAGGCAAGATAGCCATGTTCCAGGACAAAGGGAAGGAGGCCGACCTTCCATACGCAATCGACCGTAAAGGCGGCGATCTTTGCCTGGCACAGGTTGTTGCAGCAGCCATTGACCATCTTTACGGCACCAAAGGTTTCTTTATTATGGCTGAGGGTGGAAAGATCGACTGGGCTGGTCATAGCAACGATGGGAAAACAAACATTCTGGAAGTGCTGGATTTTGCCACTTCTGTTCAGGTTGCCTACAAATTCTACGAAAAATACCCCAACGAAACCCTCATTATTGTTACTGCCGATCACGAAACTGGCGGTATGATGCTTGGCAGGGAAAAGGGCTATGTGCTGGATTTAAAACTATTAGATCCTCAGGATGCATCAATGGCAGTTTCTGATGACAAAACCAAGGAAGAATTTTCAATACTAAACAAAAAAGCCAATATTGGATGGACTACCACCTCCCATACAGGTGTTGCTGTTCCGGTTTATGCAATCGGGGCGGGCAGCAGGCAGTTTTCGGGAAGGATGGATAACACCGACATTCCCAAGAAAATCCTTTCGGTAATGGGCATCGAAGAATAAGTTATGGCAAGGAAATTCATTACAGCCCTTTTGCTGTTTATTTTGTTCTGGCAATCCGGCAGCTCCTCCGACCACCCAAAAAGGGAGTTCAGGGGAGCCTGGATCCACACAGTAGGGAACCAGCTATTCCGGACTATGAGCAGCGACTCCATTCAAAACTACCTCAGGCAAACCCTTGACAAACTCGAAATGGCAGGGGTAAATGCAGTGATCTTCCAGGTAAGGCCTCAGGCCGATGCCCTTTACAAATCGGAATTGGAACCTTGGAGCAGGTTTATTACGGGAGAACAGGGAAAAGCTCCCGATCCTGCATGGGATCCACTTGAATTCATGATAGAAGAGAGCCATAAAAGGGGGATGGAACTGCATGCTTGGTGTAATCCTTACAGGGTCACATCAAACGACACCGAACAGTTACACCCTTCTCATCTCTACTTCAGGAACCCATCAATATTCAAAAGGTATGGCACACAACTCTATTTTGACCCGGGAGAGCCAGCTTCCATCAAACATACCGTAGAGGTAATTGCAGACATTGTTTCACGATACAACGTTGATGCAATCCACTTTGATGACTACTTTTACCCCTACCCCATCCAGTTCGAAGAGTTCCATGACGATGCGTCTTTTGTGAAATATGCAAAGCAACAAGGATTTGAATATTGGCAAAAGGCAGATTGGCGCAGGAACAATGTGACAACCCTCATAAAACAGCTGAATGACACAATCAAAGCCATCAAACCATGGGTTAGGTTTGGTATCAGCCCATTCGGAATTCACCGCAATCACAAGGATACCCCTGACGGAAGCGGCAGCATGACAAACGGGCTCTCCAACTACGAACAGCTTTATGCCGATGTACCTCTTTGGGTTAAGGAGGGGTGGATAGACTACAACGTACCCCAGCTTTACTGGAAAATAGGACATCCTGCCGCCGATTACAAAACATTGATTGAGTGGTGGGACAAGTCCAACCATGGAGGACACCTCTACATTGGACAAAGCATTGGCACTTTCCGTGAACCAGATGTAGAAAACCCTGCCAAAACGCAGTTCGAAGCCAAGATGAGGATGGTGAGGGAATTGCCTAACGTACACGGCAATGTCTGGTGGCCTGGGTGGACCATTGCTTCTAACCCCAACGGATTTGCAGATTCCCTGGAGAACAGATACCAAAAGTATCCCTCACTTATTCCTGCATACACCCATCTGGATACCATCCCTCCACCCCCTGTAGAAAAACTTTCTTACAGGAATGCTACCATCAGATGGGAAGCCCCAAAGATTTCCGATCCGATGCAGCAACCACATTTTTTTGCAGTGTACCGTTTCCCTGAAGGGGTCGGACAAGACATCAGTAACCCGGAATATCTCCTTAAATTGGTAAAGGAACCTTATTACAAACCTAAAGATGACAAGTCCGGTAAAAGACGCTACTACTACGTTGTGACAGCAATAGACAGGTGCTGGAACGAAAGTGAACCGGGAGAGGCATTGAGGGTAAGGCATTAAAACATATAATTGGAGGTTTAGCGGCATTTTAGTAAATTTGCCGCTAAATTTTTATAAAGTAGAGTAGTAGAGACAAGAATGAAGAAAATACTATCCTTTTCCATCTTCCTTATCATAGGGCTTGTAATATCCCAAATCCTGCCTGCCGTCGGTGAAAGCTACGACACGGTCAAGGTTATTTCCAACACACTGTTGTATATCTGCCTTTCATATATAATGATCAATGTAGGCAGGGAGTTCGAATTGGACAAGACCCGGTGGAAAAGCTACGTCAGCGACTATTTCATTGCAATGGCAACCGCTGCACTTCCATGGATATTCGTAGCAATCTATTATGTCGTCGTACTTTTACCCGTAGAATTCAACACCAGCTGGGATGCATGGAAGGAGAGCCTCTTGCTGAGTCGTTTTGCTGCACCCACATCTGCAGGGATACTATTTACAATGCTGGCTGCAATAGGTTTGAGGACAAGCTGGATATACAAAAAAATCCAGGTTTTGGCCATTTTTGATGACCTCGACACCATATTGCTTATGATACCCCTTCAAATAATCATGATCGGGATGAAATGGCAAATGGCAGCAGTTGTAGCCATTGTGGTAATTCTTCTCTATTGGGGGTGGAAGGAGATGGGCAAGTTCGATATCCGCCAAGACTGGAGCTATGTTCTTTTTTACTCTGCCGTAATAGTTGCACTAACCTGGGCATTGCACTACATAACTGCTTCATTCCTGGGAGAAGATGAGGGGATACACATTGAGGTCCTTTTGCCTGCCTTTGTTCTGGGGATGCTCATGAAACCGGTGCACCACGACAGCAAGACAGAAAGGGTTGTTTCCAACGGGATTTCCATGTTTTTCATGCTGCTAGTCGGGGTAAGCATGCCCGTTTTCCTGGGTAAACACGCAATTACTGACGAAATCCAGGCCGGAGCATCCCTTTTGGGAAGCCAGCCAATGCTACCGATGAAAACAATACTTTTCCACGTGATCATGGTTTCGCTACTCTCAAACATCGGCAAACTGGTCCCCGTCCTTTTTTACAAGGAGAGGCTCATCGAGGAGAGACTGGCACTATCCATCGGGATGTTCACCCGTGGAGAGGTTGGAGCTGGTATTATCTTCATTGCATTGAGCTACAATATCGGAGGGCCTGCACTGGTAATTTCGGTATTATCAATTGTGCTCAACCTCATCCTGACAGGATTTTTTGTGATCTGGGTCAGGAAACTTGCCCTTAGAGCGGCATTAAAACACGAAAACGGAATCAAACAGCATAGTTAAAATAGTCAAAAGAAATATGGAAAGTGATGTTCAAAAAAGGACAAAGGTAGCAGAGCTGCTCAAATCAGAACCTGGCAGCACAGTGCTGGCCAAAGGATGGGTAAGGACCAAAAGGGGTAACAAGAATATTTCGTTCGTCGCACTAAATGACGGATCAACGGTAAAAAACATCCAAATAGTATGCGACTCATCCAATTTTAGTGAAGAGCAACTCAAAGGTGTCACAACCGGTGCATGTATATCGGTTACAGGATTACTTTCGGCTTCGGTGGGCAGCGGTCAGGCCGTAGAGATACAGGCCCAAAAAATCGAGGTATTGGGAACTGCCGATCCCAACAGCTATCCTTTGCAAAAAAAAGGACACACTATGGAGTTCCTCCGGGAAATAGGGCACCTGAGGCCACGCACAAACACATTCGGTTGTGTATTGAGGATACGCCATGCCATGGCGTTTGCCATTCACAAATATTTCAATGACAAAGGTTTTTATTACCTGCACACACCCATCATAACAGCATCCGACGCCGAAGGTGCCGGTGCGATGTTCCAGGTAACAACATTAAATTTGAACAATCCACCACGAAGGGAGGATGGTTCAATTGATTACTCCCAGGATTTTTTTGGAAAGATGGCCAACCTTACCGTCAGCGGACAGCTTGAGGGAGAACTTGGTGCAATGGCTTTAGGAGACATTTACACCTTCGGACCCACGTTCAGGGCCGAAAACTCCAATACACCCAGGCATTTATCGGAGTTCTGGATGATTGAACCCGAAATGGCTTTTTATGAAATCAAGGACAATATGGACCTTGCCGAGGATTTCATCAAGTACCTTGTAACCTACGCCTTGGAAAATTGTTCTGACGACCTGCAATTCCTCAACGACATGTTTGATAAGGAGCTTGTAAACCGTCTAAAAGGAGTTACCGAGTCTCCTTTCATGAGGCTTTCCTATACCGAAGGGGTTGAGATATTGATCAAATCGGGTCAAAAATTCGAATACCCTGTCTCTTGGGGTACCGACCTGCAAAGCGAACATGAAAGATACCTGGTCGAAAAGCATTTTGGAAAACCCGTAATCCTTACCGATTATCCCAAAGAGATCAAGGCTTTTTACATGAAGCAGAACGATGACAACAAAACCGTAAGGGCTATGGATATCCTTTTCCCTAAGATCGGAGAGATAATAGGCGGCTCGCAAAGGGAAGAGTCCCTGGCAAAACTGGAAAGAAGGATTGACGAACTTGGAATGGACAGAAAGACCCTATGGTGGTACATTGATACCCGCAGGTTCGGGACTGCCCCCCACTCAGGCTTTGGTCTGGGCTTCGAAAGGCTGCTGCTTTTTGTGACAGGTATGGCAAATATCAGGGATGTAATCCCTTTCCCACGTTTCCCTAAGAATGCCGAATTTTAAAAAACACAATATGCTTGTTATCGGAATAGCCGGTGGTACCGGTTCCGGAAAAACCACAGTGGTAAGGGAGATCACAAAGATACTGTCAGACAGTGAGGTTGTTGTAATTCCGCAAGACTCCTACTACAAGGACAACAGCCACCTTCCTTTGGAGCAACGGCTCGAACTAAACTTCGACCATCCCGATTCAATCGATTTTGAGTTGCTCATCAAGCATATCAAATCACTGAAGGCCGGGAATCCCGTGGAACAGCCTGTTTATTCTTACCTTACCTGCTCCAGATCTGCAACCGAGACCGTTAAGGTAAAGCCCTCCAAAGTTGTAATAATTGAAGGAATTTTGATATTCACCAGCCCTGAATTGCGCAAAACCATGGATATCAAAGTATTTGTAGACGCCGATGCCGATGACAGGCTGGGACGGGTTATCACCCGGGACAACATTGAGAGAGGCAGAACAATCGAAAAGGTACTGGAGAGGTACGAAAAGACAGTAAAACCAATGCACCTGCAGTTCATCGAACCAACGAAACGATACGCCGACATAATTGTCCCCCAGGGAGGGCACAACCAGGTTGCGATTGGTATCCTTCTTGCAACCATAGAAAAGGTACTCAACAATAAATAATGTTAAAAAGGGATAACAACGCAGGTTTATATCTTACTGTTGCATTCCATCTGCTTGTGATTATAATACTACTTATATCCAGGATAGATTATATGCTTCGGGAAGAGACCTCATTTATCCTGGATTTCACCAAAGAGGAGCTGCTGGAAGAGATTGCCAAACAAGAGAAACTCAAAGATGAGGTAAGCAAAGAACTTGACGATATCCTGGCAGGCAGGACTCCGGTAAGGAATGTCATTACAGATGCCTCATCCCGCCGGGGCGAAGAGCTTAGGGACGACCGTTTCCGTAATCCATCGCAGGTCTACGACGAAGCCCGCAGGCTGCAGGAAAAGCTGGATGCTTCCAAAAGGGAGGCAGAGGCAAACATGGGTTCGGATGATGTTCCGCAAACAACTCAAAAAGAGCAAAAACCAAAGGAAGAGAGCTACAAAGGGCCATCAGTCATCTCCTATTTGCTGGAAGGCAGGAAGGCAATGAGCCTTCCTATTCCGGTATACAAATGTGTTGCGGGCGGAGATGTTGCAGTTGCAATAGTGGTGGACCGCAAAGGCTATGTGAAAAACGCCACTGTGATACCCGACAGGAGCTCCGCTGACGACTGCCTCCGCCAATATGCAATAAGGGCGGCAAAATCATCACGATTCACCGCCTCTGCAAATGCCCCCGACCGTCAGACCGGAGAGATAGTTTACCGTTTTATTGCCCAATAGCCGCCAGCACAACGTTATCTATTGCCAAAAGTACCGGGTAGAATGCCCTGTCATCCATAGGAGAATACCTCCCCACAAAAGCCTTGATATGGGCAAGTACAATATCGCCACTCTCCTTCCACTCTGCTGGAGATGCTTTGACTCCGGCATCAGCTGCATATTGTATGAATTTCGAAGCCATACCGGCATTGTCAAAAAACTCATCCAGCTGCCTAAGCGTATTTATCTGGTTTAGTTCCTTACGGTACACATCAGCCATCCTGGCACTGAACCGGAAAGTCAGGCCCTGGTTTGATACTTTGATAAAAAACGGGGTAACACCAACGGTATCGACCGGCACAAAAACATCCGGGGTTATCCCACCGCCGCCATAAACCACTTTTCCTTTGGGTGTTAAATATTTAAGCGAATCATTCTGACGGATGCTGTCTGCATTCAGCATCTCACCATGCCGGTATCGCTCCATGATATCGTCCCGATAATTTTCTTCGCTGTATGGTTTTTGGATAGAACGGCCCGTTGGGGTGTAGAACCTTGCAACAGTCAAGCGGATACCGGAGTTATCGGAAAAATAGACAGGCTCCTGTACCAGACCCTTGCCAAAGGAGCGTCTCCCGTAAATGACTCCCCTGTCGTTGTCCTGTATGGCTCCGGCAAAAATTTCACTTGACGATGCAGAGCCTTCGTCAATCAGCACTTTGATGCCTATATCCCTGCACGAACCGCTGTTGTCGGCAAAGAAATCCTGCCTTGGCCTGTTGCGTCCCTGCATATAGACAATGAGCTCCCCTTTGTGCAAAAATTCATTTGAAAGAAGCAAAGCCTGGTCAAAATACCCGCCCGAATTACCCCTTAAATCAAAGATCACAGACTTCATCCCATCCGACCTGAGTGACTTTATCGCTTCCATGAATTCGGTATAGCTGGTCCTGGTAAATTTAGAAAGTTTTATATAACCAAGTGTATCATTTATCATGTAGTGGACATCGACACTCTTCATCGGTATTTTGTCCCGGGTGATATCAAAGGAAATCAGTTTATCACTTCCCATCCTTTTCACATCTACCTTAACAATGGTTCCCGATTTGCCCCGCAACCTTTTGACAAGGGAGTCCTGTATCATCTGAACTCCGGCAACCATCTCCCCGTCCACCTTGACAAGCCTGTCACCCGAAAGAATTCCTGCCCTTTCCGAAGGACCGCCGGGTATTACATTTATCACTATAGCCGTATCGTTTGGTACGTTAAACTGAATTCCGATTCCGTCAAAATTACCCATCAGCTGCTCCTCTGCACTCTGGAGTTCCGTTGGAGGAAGGTAGAGCGAGTGAGGGTCGAGCTTTTCCAAAATAAAAGGAATCGCTTTCTCTGTGATCTCGGTTTGATTGACACTATCCACATAGTGTCTGTCAATCTGACCAAGTATAAGATTGAGCTTATTCCAGTTGGATGCACTTACCGCCATCTCCTTTTTTTGGACGAAACCCGAATATACCTTGAATGAGAGTGCTCCCAGCAAGAATATTACAACTACAAGGGTTATCGGGATTGATTTTAATCTTTCAAACATGGCACAAATAAATTATTCTGTTAAATTGACAATCTCTATCCCGGCCCTGGCCAACAGGTCAATGCCATCCGTAATCCTGTAATCATCCCTGTATACCAGCCTTTTGATTCCTGCCTGTATAATCAGTTTTGCACACTCCAGGCAAGGTGCAGTAGTCACATACATGGTTGCCCCTTCGCTGCTGTTCCCCGATTTGGCAACCTTTGTGATCGCATTTGCCTCTGCATGCAAAACATAGGGTTTGGTTTTGCCGGTAACCTCGTCTTCACATACGTTTTCGAACCCTGCAGGTGTTCCGTTGTACCCGTCCGAAATAATCATCCGGTCCTTGACCAACAACGCCCCAACCTGCCTCCTTTTGCAATAGGAGTTTGCAGCCCATATCTGAGCCATGTCCAGGTAGCTTTTGTCAAACTGTTTTTGTTTTTCCTTATCTTCCATGATTAAATATCTGATCTTTGGTACAAATACCTTTTTATACTTCTCTTTGGTGTCTTTTCAAACTCTTCGGGGAATATCTTCACGGTTTGAATTTTGCAGTAATTTGGCAGTTCCTCGTTGACCGAGATCCTCAGCTCCTCCATCTTGCGCTCCAGCTCGGACTCTCCTATCCCCTCGCTTGTGGCAAGTTCAAAATCGGGATAGACAAGGGCTGTTAGCTGTCCTTTCTCTTCTATCACAAGGGATTCAACAACATAAGGCATGTTATTGAGAATGCTTTCTATCTCCTCGGGATAGATGTTTTGGCCCGAAGGACCTAGTATCATGCTCTTTGAACGCCCTTTGATATAAAGGTAACCATCCCTGTCCAACACACCCATATCCCCGGTATGGAGCCATCCATCTTTATCCAGTACTGCCGCTGTTGCCTCGGGGTTTTTATAATAACCCAACATCACATTCTTTCCCTTGCAAAGTATCTCTCCTGGTACATTAAGCGGATCGGGAGAGTCTATCCTCACCTCCATGTTCACCACTGCCTTTCCACAAGAGTGAAGCCGGGTGTTATCCCAAGGAGCATAGGTTATGATAGGAGCGCATTCAGTCATTCCGTATCCCGATGTAAAAGGGAAGCCGATTTTTCGGAAAAAAGCCTCTGCCTCTTTGTTAAAGGCAGCACCTCCCACAATTACCTCCTTGAACTTTCCTCCAAAAGTTTTAACCAACTCCTGGTTTATCTTCTTTTGTATTTTCTGGTCAACCACAGGCAGCCTGAGCAGCATACGGATCGATGTCTTGCTGATGATTGGCTGGAGCTTTTTCTTGTATATCTTCTCTATGATCAACGGGACCGAGATTATGATATCGGGCTTGATCTCGGCAAAAGCATCCATTATTATCTTGGGGCTGGGTATCCTGGTAAGGAAATGTACGTGTGCACCGACAGTCATTTCGAAGAGGAACTCGAACATCATGCCGTACATATGGGCCGTGGGAAGCATTGCCACCACATTGGATGTATTGTTGAGTTGAGGATGCACACCCATGGCGAACTCCACATTGGAGACCAAAGCCCTGTATGGTAACATAACCCCTTTGGAAAAACCGGTGGTCCCCGACGTATAGTTGATCATTGATAACTCTTCGGGGCTGTCTTTGTGGTAACTGATATGCTCTGGACGGAAGTTCTTCGGGTATTTCCTGCCAAACAATTCATTGAGATGTTCCCTGGTCTCTCTCACAACCGGATCCTTGGCATAAAGGATTGAAAAATCCGTTATCTGGATCACTGCCTCCAACCCTGGCATTTCGGTTTCATTGAGCTGTTCCCAGATAACATCCCCGGCAAAGAGAATCCTGGAGTCGGAGTGGTTGACAATATGGTGTATGTTACCAGGTTTGAATTCGTGTAAGATTGGAACCGGAACAGCGCCGTATGTAAGGGCCGACAAAAAGATCACACCCCAGTTTGCCTGATTTTTTGAACAAATGGAAATTTTGTCGCCCTTTTTTACTCCGCAAATTTCGAAAACAATATGGAGTTTTTCTATCCTGCGGGCAACATCCCTGTAGTTTAAGGTGATCCCTTTGTAATCCGAAAGCGCAGGGCAATCCCAATTTTCCCTGAAGCTCTTTTCCAGCAGCAGGTTAAGTGATTTTTCCATGCCTAAATTTTATTAATAATTAGGAAAAGGTTTGGAGTTGACATAAATGCGAATATAAGCCTTTTTGATGAATAAGTTCTTGGTGGGTGCCCTTTTCTACTATCTCCCCATCTTTGAGCACCACTATTTGATCTGCATGCTGAATGGTTGACAGCCTGTGTGCAATTACAACCGAAGTCCTGTTTTTCATCAGGTTGGTCAATGCCTCCTGAACCAGTTTTTCACTTTCGGTATCCAGTGCAGAGGTGGCTTCGTCCAAAATAAGTATCGGAGGATTCTTAAGCACAGCCCTGGCGATTGCAAGCCTCTGCCTTTGACCTCCGGAAAGGTTTGCACCCCTGTCACCTATGTTTGTCTGGTACCCCTGGGGCAGTTGAGAGATAAACTCGTGCGCATTGGCAATCTCCGCCGCCCTGCAGACATCATCCATCGTAACCCCGGTCATACCAAAGGCAATATTATTGAATACTGTGTCATTGAAAAGTATTGCCTCTTGAGTAACTATACCCATCAAAGAGATCAGCCCTTTAGGTTCATATTCACGGATATCCTTTCCGTCCAGCAAAATAGAACCGGTCACCACGTCATAAAACCGGGGAATAAGGTCAGCCATTGTGCTTTTACCCGCACCCGACGGACCTACCAGAGCTATTGTCTTACCTTTGGGAATGGTAACTGAAATATTTTTCAAAACAGGTTCATTCTTGTACTTGAAAGAGACATCCCGGAATTCTATACTCTCTTTGAAATCGTTCACCGGTACCGGGTTTGCACATTTTTTTATTTCGGGTTCCACATCCAGGATTGCAAAGAGCCTCTCACCGGATGCAAGCCCCCTCTGCAGGTTGGCAAATGCATTTGAAATTGCTTTGGAGGGTTCCAGTACCCGCCAGTAAAAACCGATGTACACAACAAAAGAGGACCACTCCATCCCCAACTGACCTTTTGTCTGCAGGTAACCAGCATAAAAAATCACGGATGCCGCTACAGTTATCCCCAAGAACTCCGACATGGGCGATGCCAGCTCCTGTTTGTTGAACATTCTTTTGCTGATACGCCTGTGGCTTTCGTTACTGACATGGAAATTTTCATTTACAAATCTTTGTGCGTTGAATGCCTTTATGATCCTGATCCCCGAAATCGCCTCCTCAAAATGGCTTACAATGCGGCCCATCATGCTCTGGGTATCCTTTGCACCTCTTTTGAGTTTTCGGGTAATTCGTCCGATTACGAGTGCCGATACCGGCAGGGTAAGTAAAGTCACAATAGTAAGCTGAGGCGACATGTAAAGCAACATAGAGAGGAAACCAATGATCAGCAGAGGGTCCCGGAAAAGTATGTGGAAACTGTTTGCAACACCATTCTGGACTTCTGTAACATCATTGGAAATACTCGAAAGGATATCCCCTTTCCTGTGGGCATTAAAGTAACCTACATGCAGTTTGGTGATTTTCTCAAACAGTGCGTTCCGGATGTTCCTCATGATATGGGTTCTCATGCTCACCAGAATCCTTTGTGAAAGGTATCTCATCAAATTGGAAACCATGGAGGTGACAATCAGTACCACACAAACATAAACCAGACCTGTGAGAGGGCCTGACTCCTTGATGAACCCAACCAGGTAGTGGTTGAAAATTGCTTTAAAATAATCCGCCGAAAGGGCAAAAGGAGGTAAGGTAGTCTCCAGCACCATGGTGTCTGCCTCGAAAAGCACCTTTAGGAGAGGACCTATCAGTGCATAGTTCGCGATTCCGAATATCACGGAAAAAATAGAGATGATCAGGTACCTCGGCCAAAACTTATGGAAAGGGCGGGCAAAAGCCAGCAGTCTTAAAAATGTATTCATTTTGTTTTTGTCTCTTCAAAGTCAATATATTCCCCAATATTGTCGTCCACAATCTTTTTCTCTGATTTACCGGATTCAATAATAACATCACCCTCCTTGAACCGCTCTCCCCGGGATTGGCCGGTGGCTCTTTGAAAAGGGTCAGCTGCACCCCCCATCTTTTTCCTGACCCAACGGATCAACAAAAAAGGGAACAAACGCCTGGCAATCCAGATGATTACCACAAAAACTATTACGAATGTCAAAAAACCTTCCATCAATCTACCTTATCCTGTTGTATTTGCCTGTTTCCAGATTTAATAAAATATCTGTATCACTTATAGTCCTGGCTTTTACCAATGAACCACCCGCCGGTATAAGGGGTGTATCATGGCGGAGCCTGTATTTGTCCCTGAGCGAATTGGTCACAGCATTGCCATTTATAGTATAAACATGAGTTGCCAAAGCAGTTCTCAATATCCAATATTTGTTGTTACCCACCTCGACAAGTTCTGGAAACTCTTTGATAGTCTCATCAACACTTATGTCACTCCAGGCCGGATATGTGTTTCCTGATTTGTCGTAAAGCCTCAAAATATTTCCGGGATGCAGCAGCATTATAGCAATCCCCCCATTGCTTGCAGGGTCAAAAACCTTAGGACCAAGCACAATGGTATCAGCAATTGAGAGCGGGAAAGGGTGTACATATCGACCTGTACGGTCCAGCAAAAAGAGTTTTTTTGAAGAGGCAAACAACATTTGAAGCTTTCCGTTCCTGTAATAATCTATCTGTTGCACATATCCTCGAAGGTTTTCCTGGAATGGCACAGACCAAATACCCTTCATGTTCTTGTCGTTTAGCCTGAGCCACAAATTGGGCAGCTGCTCCAGGTACTCCCTCTCCCCGTTTTCAAAACTGATCAAAGGGAAAGGGCCGGCAGGTACCCTCACCAAAGTATCAACTTCCCACCCGGCATCGGTGACCACCTCTTTGGAGGTACTAACCGGCATCTTATCTGCCGAATCGGCAAAGGAGAAAAAACCTCCCTTCACATACCCGTTTCCGGAGGCAGTCAAATGGAAAGCAGTCACAGAAAGGTTGCTCTTTTTGTATACATTATTGAAATCCCTGCGTACCTCCTTACGGAAAAAACGGGTTAATGAATCGGGCATAAACGAACTGTTGATAGTTAATGAAAGCAGATTCCTGCCATTCCCGAACAAATTACGTGCCTTTGTCTGCTCCATGAACTCCTCCATTGTAAAAGAGCCAAAAGTACCCTTGGCATATTCGCTAAGGAGTTGTTCCGGTCCCACAATAATCCATTCGCCTGATTCAAGTATGCAGTCTTCCCTGGTGATTCCAAAAAAGCCCCCGAATAATTCTTGCAAAACCCCTTTGTACGGGAATTCCAGGGGTTCTGGAACATCACCGTTTCCACCAAAAAGCTTGCGGAATTTTGCACCCTGCGCGTTTGAAGTTCTCAGCAATGTTATGCCGTGTAACTCCCCACCGTAAGGAATCAAAGCAAAGGAGAGCTCTTTGACATCCAAATCCTCAAACCACTCTACAGCCTTTTTGTCAGCTCCCGCCCCGCCTTTCCGGTAATAACCCTTGTGCTCTTCGTACATTTTGACAAACCCGGAAAAATCCTTCAAAGTCAAAGTAAGAAGTGCAAAAGTGTTGAATGGGACCTGAGTCTGGGCCTTGGATACTGCCCCCGATGCTCCGTAGAATACAGATAGGTATTGTGCCGCACCATTTAAAACAGCAAAATCACCCTCGGCCATGATTGTCCCCGACGAGTTGGAAAAATGGTAAGAGCTCCAGCTGCAAAGGTTGGAGACAAAGTCCGAATATTTAAGGTACCTCCTCTCTGCATAGCCCGAAAAAAGTTTTCCGGTCTGGGAGTGGTTGATAAAAGCAACCAGGTCGGACAGATAGGTGCCGGATACCAATTTGGCAAACTGGTCCTGGTCTGCTATTGAATTGCCCGCCTGAATGTGCCTTATGGAAGATTCAAGTATGATTGGAGAGGGGGAGGCAAGCAGGAACCCGTTGTAAAAAGCAAAATCGATACCCTTCCAGCCATAGATTGCCACACCGCTGTAAATTCTTTTGCTGTTTCCGCCCATTGTAGAGGTCAAAAAAGCAGGATTTATATCGTCTATATGGGCCGCCATCAGTGATGAGACCTGGTTTTTTGCTGAGTAATGGGAAGAGATTGTCACCTCTTTTGTCCTGATATCCTTTAGGCTCTCCTCGGAGCTCAAGGAGTAGAGTCTCTCGAAAAATGGTCTTAACTGACCGGAACCAAACAATAGATCCCCAAACAGTGGTGAGTTCAAAGATATGTTCCTGTTTACCGCATCAATGCTGGAAAAAAAGAGGATCGAAGAGGCATCTGTAGGAATAGCCCTGAAACTGTCAACCGAAAGGTTATCCCTCTCTTTGTCGGAAAGGCATACCCTGTATACCACGAAAAAGACGGCAGCCGAAACCAGTATTGCCGTCAATATTATTAATATCGGATATCGTTTTTTTATGCTTGTTTCCATGGAACCACAAAGCTATCAAAAATAAAAAACATGGCAAACAGGGCTCCAGGAATCTAATTGCCCATTTCACTCATGAATTTGATTCTCACAAGCCTGATTTCCTCTTCGGTATAACCTCTTCCAAGTTCATCGGCAGCCTCCTTAAGGGAATCAGTAGATGCTTCGGTTTTGAAATACTCATAGATATCATCCACTTTATCGTCATCCACAGTCTGTCGTATATAGTAGTCTATGTTAAGACGTGTCCCGGAATTCACAATAGCCTCAATTTCGGTTAGAAGCTCGTTGATTTCCATGCCCTTGGACTCTGCAATATCTTCCAGTGGCAGCTTCCGGTCCACACTGGTTATTATATATACCTTGTTCAAGGATTTGTTTGCAATGGATTTTACAACAAGGTCGGAGGGTCTTTGGATGTCATTCTCTTCTACATATTTTGAGATAAGCTCAATGAAATCCTTGCCATACCTTTTGGCTTTGCCCTCTCCCACTCCCTGGCAATTCTTAAGTTCATCGAAAGAGACAGGATAGTGGATTGACATATCTTCCAATGAAGTGTCATTGAAAATCACAAAGGGGGGCAGATTGATCCTTTTGGATATTGACAGCCTTAAATCCTTGAGCATAGGCAAGAGGGAAGCATCTCCGGCTCCTCCGTGCCTTACACCGGGCATTATGATTTCGTCTACCTCCTCCATGTCATTGAACTCCCGGTCTTCGGTAAGCATAATGGTTTGAGGATTTTCAAGGAAATCCCGCCCAGCTTTTGTTATGGCAAGAAGACCATACCTCTCAATCTCCTTTTCCAAAAACTTATGAATGATACACTGGCGGATTACAGCCATCCAGAACTTGGTCCCCTTTGAGATCCCGATCCCGAACAACTCGTGGTTGTGATGATTGTATGATTTTATCAATGAGTTGTTTACCCCGGCAAGGATATTGACAACATGCTCGGCCTTAAACTGCTCCTTCATACCGGCAACAAGGTCCAGTACCACTGCCACCTCATCTTTGCCGTCAAACTGTTTTTTGGGGAAAAGACAATTGTCACAGGAACCACAATTATCTGTCGTATAACTCTCCCCAAAGTAATTTAACAGGACAGTACGCCTGCAGAGACTGGACTCGGCATAGGCTACGGTTTCCAGCAACAGCTGCCTGCCAACCTCCTGCTCGGCAATCGGTTTGCCTTGCATGAACTTTTCCAGTTTTTGAATATCCTTGTAAGAATAGAATGCCACACACTGGCCTTCCCCGCCGTCCCTTCCCGAACGTCCTGTCTCCTGGTAATACCCCTCGAGGCTTTTGGGCATATCGTAGTGGATAACAAACCTTACATCAGGTTTGTCTATCCCCATTCCAAAAGCAATGGTTGCAACAATGACATCTACCTCTTCCATAAGGAATTTGTCCTGGTTGGCAGCCCTGGTGCCACCATCCAACCCGGCGTGGTATGGCAGGGCTTTCACCCCGTTCACGTTCAATAACTCTGCAATCTCCTCCACCTTCTTACGGCTCAGGCAGTAAATTATCCCGGATTTGCCCTGGTTGTTTTTGAGGAATTTGATGATTTCTTTGTCAATATTGACCTTTGGCCTAATCTCATAATAGAGGTTGGGACGGTTGAACGAAGACTTGTAAACC